>Ga0209285_10000065_pt1 | contig 36078 bp, 37 predicted proteins | sample PPLLak3March2015_2_FD_187249 | JGI IMG/M metagenome (GOLD analysis project Ga0209285, IMG submission 187249) | Freshwater sediment microbial communities from Prairie Pothole Lake near Jamestown, North Dakota, USA - PPLs Lake P8 Core (3) Depth... | ecosystem: Environmental > Aquatic > Freshwater... | reverse complement strand
GGGCTTTGTAATTCCCCTCCTGGTAATGGCAGTCACCGGGATGGCAGCCTCCGATCAGGACACCGTCGGCTCCCTCGCGGAAAGCCTTGAGGATAAACTGAGGATCGAGGCGCCCGGAGCACATGATTCTGATAACCCTGACATTTGGTTTATAAGTCATGCGGGCAGTCCCGGCGAGATCGGCGGCGGTGTAAGTACACCAGTTACAGAAGAAGGCGACAATCCTCGGTTCGAATTGTTTTTCCAGATTATCAGACATAGCTGATTACTCCCTCTATTTCTTGTAATATTTGTTCATCGGTAAAGAGGTTTTGCTGCAAGGCGCCAGACGGACAGGCCGCGACACAGGTTCCGCAGCCTTTGCACATGGCGCCGTTGACCGAAGAGATATTTTTCCGGTCGTCGAACGTAATCGCACTGTACGGACAGAGCCCCACGCAGGTCTTGCAGCCGGAACAAAATTCCTCCTGGACATAGGCGGTATTCGGTTCCAGTTCGACAAAGCCTTTATCGACCAAAACCAGCGCCTCGGCGGCGGCGGCTCCGGCCTGAGCGACGCTGTCGGGAATATCTTTCGGCCCCTGGCAGGCTCCGGCGAGGAAAACGCCGTCGGTGAAGGTCGAGACCGGCGCCAGCTTGGGATGCCGCTCAAGGAACCAGCCTTCATGACTGCAACTGATATTGAACATACGGCGGACAGAGTCGGCATCGGCATGCGGTTCCAGACCGACCGACAGTACTACCATATCGACCGGGATACGGCGGACCGCACCGATCAAAGTATCTTCAACCCGGATGACAAGCTTGCCCTCTTCGTCCATGATGGTACTCCAGTCGGAAATTTCGGCGACTCGTCCGCGGATGAAATGGACATTCTCTTTCAGGAGTTTATCATAAAACTCCTCGTATCCTTTTCCGGGGGTACGCATGTCGATATAGAAGTTGTAGACTTCGGCGCCGGTCCGTTCTTTAATCAGGTGGGCCAGTTTCAGGGAGTACATACAGCAAACCCGCGAGCAGTAGGCATTGGTTTTGGAATCGCGGCTTCCTACACAATGCACGATACCGACCGCTTTCGGCTTTTCGCCGTTGGCCAGATGCACCTCGCCCCCGGTCGGACCGGCCGCGTTCACCATTCGTTCGATTTCAAGACTCGTGTAGACGTTGGGGTACTTGCCGTATCCATAGCGTGAAATGCGGGAGGCATCGAAGGTTTTGAATCCGGTCGCCAGGATAATAGCTCCGACTTCGATTTCTTTAATCTCCTCTTTTTGATTGAAATCGATGGCATCCCGCTCGCAGGCATCGACACAGGGCTTTTTGCACTTGTTGCGCTTTATCTGGACGCAGCTTTCGGGATCGATTACCGCCACTAAGGGCGTCGCCTGCGGGAACGGAATATAAATCGGGCGACGGCGGCTGAGGCCGACATTGAATTCGTCTTTGACAATCCCTTTCTTGAAAACGCAGGCCTCGACGCATTCGTAGCAGCCGACACAGAGTTCTTCTTTGACATAGCGCGGTTTTCGCGTCACCTTTACCTTAAAGTTACCGACGAATCCTTCCACTTGAGAGACTTCGGAATAGGTCCAGAGGGTGATATTGGGATTAGTTCTGACCGCCGACATTTTCGGAGTGAGAATGCAGGCCGAGCAGTCGAGGGTCGGGAAGGTCTTGTCGAATTTCGCCATGTGACCGCCGATGGTCGGTTCTTTCTCGACCAGATAGACTTTGCGCCCGGCATTGGCAAGGGTCAGCGCGGCATGAATTCCCGCAATACCTCCGCCAACGATGAGGACGTCGGGTTTAACCGGGACTTTGGTCTTCTCGAGCGGGCGATGCAGGACAATTCGTTTTACCGCTGCTGCGATCAGGGCCTTGGCTTTATCGGTCGCGGCCGCTTTATCCAGAGTCACCCAGCTGACATGTTCGCGGATGTTGGCCATCTGGAACAGGAACGGGTTGGCTCCGGCATCGGACATGGCGCGGCGGAAGGTCGGTTCGTGCATCAGGGGTGAACAGGAAGCAACCACGACCCGATCGACCAGGCCGTTCTTGATATCTTTCTGGATAAGTTCCTGCCCCGGATCGGAACACATGAATTTGTATTCCGTTGCAACGGTGACATTGGGGAGGGTTTTCGCGAATTCGACCGTCGCCTGGACATCCACTTTGCCGGCAATATTGATTCCGCAATGGCAGACATAGACTCCGACTTTGGGAGTCCCGTTGGATTTGGCATTAATTACCGACATTGGCACCTCCCGCAACCTGCCGCATTATGGCTTTGGGTTTGAATGGAACGAACAACCGCTGCAGGGCCAGTTCCCGGTCGCCGATGCCCAGTGCAATCCCCATTAACTGCGTGAAGTACAAAACCGGGATATGCACCGGGGCATCGAAGCGACCGGACATTTCGTTCTGGTAACATTCCAGATTGAATTGACAGAGCGGGCAGGCGGTCACGATGACATCGGCTCCGCGCCTGATAGCCTCCCTCAAGAGGAAATAGCTGAGCTGCTGCCCGACCGATTGCACCGTGCCGGTGAGAGATCCTCCGCAACAGCGTGTCTTTAGCGGCCAGTCCACGGTCGCGGCGCCGAGGGCACGCACCAGGACATTCATTGATTGGGGGTTTTCCTGGTCGTCAAATTCGGCGTAGGGCCGGACTATCTGGCATCCGTAATAACAGGCCACGTTTAAGCCGTTAAGCGGCCGTTTGACTTTGGCTGTGATATCTTCCCTCTTAATATCGTTCACCAGGACATCCAGGGGATGGCGGATGCGAATATTATCATTGTATGACAGATTGGCCGTGGCAAGGGCTTGATCGACTTTAGTTCTAATGTCCGGATACTGGTCGAGGTACTTTTTGGCTTTGTTCAGCCCGAGATAACAGGCGGCGCACGGCACGACCAGGTCGGTCGTTCCGGACTTTTTCGCCTGCTTTTCAGCCAGGGCGAAATTGCGGGCACAAAGTGCGAACGCTTTCAATTCGCTGACCGACATATACGAGGTTGCTCCGCAGCAGTTCCAGTCATGGAGTTCCTCGAGTTCAAGCTCGAGCGCTTTGAATACGGCCAGAAGCGATTCCTCGTAGGCTCGGCCGGTTCCTTTCAAGGAGCAACCGGGGTAATAGATATAGCTCATACCGCCGCCTCCTTTTGCGCAATCGAATTGGCTTTGGTCTTAACCATATGTTCCTTTTCCAGAAATTTCATCATGCGGTGTAATCCATCGCGGCCTTGCACCTGTTCTTTCTTGAGGCTGAACCGCCCGCGCAGCATCAGTTTCAGACCAAGAGTCGCCTGTTTGAGCATATTCAGGGGTTTGGTTTTCAAGTACAGCTTGATGAGAACTCTTCCTTCGTTGCTGCGTCCGGTATCCTCAACCGATTTGAAGAATTCGTTAGCAAGAACCGGGATGGGAAATCGTTTCGGATAGGCTCCCTCCCGGATGGCCAGGCGCTTGGCGGCGTACATGATATCGGTCAGTTTGATATCCTTGGGGCACTCCACGGTGCAGGAGTAGCAGGATGCGCAGAGCCAGGTGGTGTAGCTGCTGAGCACCTCCCCCTTGAACCCGGCCCGGATCATGGCGATTATCTGACGGGGGGTATAGTCCATGAACGGACTGAGCGGACACATACCGCTGCAGGTTCCGCATTGAATACAGGTGAACAGCTTGTCGGCGCCGGGAACCGAAGCGATTTCGCCGGCGAAATCCTGGTCCAGCTCCGATTCATACCTTATCTTAAGCCAGCCTTCCCATTTCTCCATGCAACTCCTCCTTATGGCGTTTTTTTCATCGGAGGACTTTTAAACCAGGCGCGCCGGATAGACATATCCCATCCGGAAAAGCAAACCGGATGGCCAACCCAAATACCGCGGACAGGAATCTGGCGCCGGAACGTCAGTTCCGCCGCCGATCCCGGCCGTTCGGGGCATCACTTTCCGGGCCGCGATATTCCACGCGGGTGATGCCGATTCGGCGAATCGGGGTAGCCCACGGCATCACATGGACACGTCGTATGGTGCGCCTGGGGATACAATTCCGTTGAGATAATCGACAAAACCGATAAGACCGTTTTTGTGAATACAAAGACTCGCCAAATCTTGTGAATACTTTCACATTTGAAAAAAGGGAGGAATGCTTCTTCCTATCGTTTCCTAACGGGTTATTACATGCCGCACGATACCGCTCATCAGCAAAGACGCGGCATCTTGGAATTTTGATTTGGAAGGTTAGCTGGGAGTTTAATTGTATTCGACGGTCTGAACTACAGGAACCCTGTACCATCAGTTCGGCCGACAAGTCGTCGGAACCTCGTCCTCCAGCAGTTTCGTTAGGCGTATATAACACAATTATTTACAAAAGTCAATGAAAATGGGATTGCTTGTCGATTTCTTAAATGGATTTCTCATCATGAGATATTAACTGATCCGGAATCATTACAGGATCGTCACGCCGAGCTTTGCCCGGGATTTTAAGTCGAGTAGTTTCGGAACCTAATCAGCATTTCCCGGTTTTAGGAATTAATCATTTTCCACAGGAGGTTTCTTTGAGCGCCAAAATAGGAATAATCGGATCCGGGATGGTCGGACAAAGCCTGGCCAACGGTTTTACCAAATATGGTCACGAAGTAATGATAGGTACGAATAGCAAGGATAAGCATACCAAATTGAAGGAAGCGACTTCGGGCAAAGCCAAAATCGGAAATTTCGAAGAGACGGCAAAATTTGGTGAAATAATTGTCCTGGCGGTGAAAGGAATCGCCGCCGAAGCAGCTTTGAAGTCGGCCGGTCTCGGTAATCTGGAAAGCAAAACCGTGATAGATACCACCAATCCGATCGCTGAGACGGGCCCGGTGAAGGGTGTCCTTCAGTATTTTACCTCGCCGAACGAATCGCTAATGGAAAAACTGCAAAGTCTTGCGCCTGACGCGCATTTTGTCAAAGCATTCAGCTGTGTCGGCGCGGCCCTGATGGTGAATCCGGCATTGAAAGGTGGTAATCCGACCATGTTCATTTGCGGGAATAATGCCGGTGCCAAAAAGAGGGTAACGGAAATACTCGACAGGTTCGGCTGGGAAACCGCGGACATGGGCGAAGCGGAAGCGGCGCGGGCAATCGAACCGCTGGCCGTCCTATGGTGCATACCGGGATTCCGAAATAATGAATGGATGCATGCTTTCAAGCTGTTGAAGAAATTACCTTGATGCAAAAGCAAGTCAGTGCCGATTGCATTTCGAATAATAATACCTCGGCCATTCATGGAGCGCGATGAATGGCGTTAAGATTGCATGCTATAATTGCGCTTCGAGCGTTTCCACCACTGTTTTCAGAACTTTTATTCTGGCATAAAGCTTGGAATTCGATTCAATGATCGTCCAAGGGGCCCAATCACTGTGGGTGCGTTGAAACATGACGTTTACTGCCTCGACATACTTATCCCACTTTTCGCGGTTACGCCAGTCCTCATCGGTGATTTTCCATTGTTTGTACGGTGTTTTCTCGCGTTCTTTGAATCGTCTGAGCTGTTCTTCTTTACCGATATGAATCCAGAATTTTAGAAGAATGACGCCGGACCGGGTCCATTCGTATTCCATTTCGGGGATTTCGATAAAGGCCCGCTCGTATTCTTCCGGTGTACAGAATCCCTCGACTTTTTCGACCAGGACTCTTCCGTACCAGGTGCGGTCGAAAATGGCGATATGCCCGGTGCGGGGGATCCGTTTCCAGAATCGCCACAAATAGTGATGGCTCTTTTCTTCGTCGGTGGGAGCGCTGATCGGAAGCACTTCGTAACCCCGCGGGTCGAGACTCCGCGCCAGTCTTTTGATATTCCCCCCTTTTCCGGCGGCATCCCAGCCTTCGTATGCAATAACCACCGGGGCTTTCTTGCGGTACACTTTATTGTGCAGTTTCTCCAGGCGTTTTTGAAGACGGTCCAGTTCTTTTTCGTAGGAATCCCGGTCCAGCGAAAGCGACAGGTCGGAATCTTCGAGCCGAGGAATAATTGAGGAGGATTTGATCTCAACGCGGGCGGCCTCACCGTTTACCGAGGGGACACCATCGGCAGAGGTCTTTTCGAGAACCTCAACCAGGATCTTCAGCATAACAAGAGAAGCATATTGTTCATCGTCGACCGGGAGGATGGTCCACGGGGCGTAGTCCTTATTGGTTTGTTTAAGAACTTCCTCCGCGGCTTCCAGGTAATTTTCATAATTTTTCGACATTTTCCAATCCGCCGCTGTCACCTGCCATGAGGTGTTTTTGTTCGCATCGAGCTTTTCCAGCCTCTTTTTTTGTTCTTGTTTGGATACGTGCAAATAGAACTTGATAATTCGGCATCCGGAATCTGTCAGCTGGCGTTCCAGGATATTTATGCGGTGACACCAGTCATCGCGGTCTTCATTAGATTTGAATCCTTTGATTCGGCGAAAGAGCGCGTGATACCAGTTATCGACGAAAATCCCAATCATGCCGTTCGGAGGATGATTGTTCCAAAACCGCCATAAATAAGGGTAGCGAAAATCATCGGTGGGGGGACTGGCGACCGTGAGCAGACGGAATCCGCGAGGGTCGAGTTCGCGGAGCATACTGCTGAGGATTTTACCTTTGCCGGAAGCGCTGGGACCGGCGATGAGGACTGCAATCGGAATGCCTTTCTGGCGGCATTCCCGCTGCAGCACGGCCAGTTTCAGCTGCAGCTCTTTGATTTCATTTTTACATTCGGTCTTGTTAAAAGCTACCCGTGTTTCCTGATCGATCAACATAGGTTCCCCCTTATAAATTAGCATCCAATTTCAGTCGCAAGGATCGGCATTTTACCCCTTACACGGTGAAGATCCGAAATCCGGCCAAGGTGCAGGAATATGGTAAGGAGATTTTCATGTTTAAGGCAACAGAGAAAAAGAACGCCTTATTTTTGCAGTTTGTTCATAATCTCATTGGCAATAGGATTTGCGGCCGCCATATTTCGGGGTATGAAAGAAAATTCGAATACCGGGATTCAGACTTGCGGGTAGCCATAATCGGAGGAGGCGCCGCGGGGATTTTCGGCGCCATATCGGCGGCCACGCATAATTCAGCGGCCGAAATCGTGGTCCTTGAAGCCACCCGGAGGCCGCTGGCCAAAGTCCTTATTTCAGGCGGAGGGCGCTGTAATGTGACGCATCGCTGTTTCGACTCGGCGGATCTGGTAAAGAATTATCCGCGCGGAAACAGGGAATTGCTCGGTCCGTTCAACAAATTCCAGCCACGGGATACAATTGCCTGGTTTGAACGGCATGGGGTTCGTTTGAAGGCGGAGGAGGACGGCCGTATGTTCCCGATAACCGACAGGTCGCAAACGATCGCAGACTGCCTGCTTGAAACGGCTGCCGAACTGGGAGTGGAATTAAGACTGGAGGCAGGAGCAAGGAATATTGCCGCTTTATCCCGAAACAAAGCGAAGACTTCATTCGAAATCGAATTTCAAAAGGGGACACCGGAGCGATTTGATCGAATCCTCATTGCGACCGGAAGCGCCCGGGATGGTTATCGCATCGCCGAATCGCTGGGACATAGCATCGTACCATGCGTGCCATCGCTGTTTACTTTCAGGGTGAACGATGCCAGGCTCGACGGCCTTGCCGGTATCAGCATCGGAAACGTCAAGCTGACCCTGGCTGACGGGGAGAGAAAAAAAATCGAACAGGCCGGCGATTTATTGATTACGCACTGGGGATTGAGCGGACCAGCCGTGCTCCGGCTATCATCATGGGGAGCGAGAATCCTGCACGAGAATAAATATCGCGGGGAGTTGCTGATCGATTTGCTTCCGGGATATAACCGGGAGCAGTTGCACGACAAGCTGCACGAATTCAGGAATGCCAATCATGGAAAGCAGATCATTAATGCCAATCCCTTTGCGCTCCCGAGGAAATTTTGGGAGCGGCTAATTCAACATATAGGAATCTTGCATGGTACGCTGTGGGGGAATATGACCGGGAATCACATGACTGCTTTGATTGAAGAGCTGTCGTGCGGCCGTTATGAAATAGCTGGCAAAGGGGAATTCAAGGATGAATTCGTGACCTCCGGCGGGGTGAATCTCAGGGAAGTGGATTTTAGAACGATGCAGAGCAAAGTAAATCCCGGTCTGTATTTCGCAGGGGAAATTCTCGATATCGACGGAATTACCGGCGGCTTCAATTTTCAGAATGCCTGGACCACCGGCTGGATCGCCGGGATGAATATGGTGTTGTAATAAAGCCGTCCCTTGCGCTATGGAAAGAAGCGTTTATCGGAAACCTGCCTCTGCAGGAGCCGGCGTTACGTGCCATCGGCAGTACGATTCAGGATATTATTGACCTATGCAGGCAATGGTTCGGGAAGTGATTTCCGGACCCTGACCCCTTTAATCAGCAACCAGAGACAAAACGATAATTCGGCTATTATTGCCGGACCTGCCACAATCGCCATGAAGAGCGACTTATAGTCGTTGTAGTTACTCATAAGAATATTCGCGAAACCATCGGTCAAATAACCCAGCGATGCAACCATCAGGAAAATACCAAAAATCGCCGGAATAAATTCCGACCTGTACACGAGGTAACCCAGGATAAGGCAATGAATTCCGAAAAATATCAGTCCGATGATATAGCCGTAATTATGAGCATTCAGAAAAAGCATCGTCTGATTGCTTATCTGCTCCGGATTGAAGGCCGCGGCATACCCGGTTCCGCCCAGTATCAAAAGAACAATTACCTGGTTGAGGAGGTTGATTCCGCTGACCGCGGAATGGACCAATCTGAAAGAAGTCGCGAGAAGAGCCAATCCCTTGCTGACCGGCTTCAACAAGAGATATAGTGCAACGGCCACGATGACATCGAATATCAGCATGACTATTTCTCCGGCGATTCCGATTCTAAAAATCGATTCCGAACCCATAATATTTGCAGCTGTCGCCGCGGCGTCTCCGGGGACGATTAATTTCGAGCGGACGAAAAATTCCGCGAATATTCCTGTGACAATAATAATAAGATAGCCGATTCCTGCAATTCCCGCGGTTTTGCGGGGGCTTAGTTGTTCAATTTTGCCGGTCATTTCCATTTCCAATCCGCCTCAATTTCTCTCTACTTACGATACCGTTTAAGGTTTTCACGTCTTACCCTTGTTTACGAAATCAAGACGGAGATTTTAAAGAGCTTCGTTGCCCGAATTTAGAAGATTCAAGAGCTTGAGAATTCAGCGGAGCTTATATAGGATTTCGCGGATGGCTGATTGAACACGAACTCAATCGACCAAGAACAAAGGACCGGTGTTTTTTTAAACATCGGTCTTTCAATATTTGATTTTCCTGTTTATCTGGTTTTGCCCTTATCCATAGCGGTGCCGATTCCGGCCCCTGCAGCCATTCCGCAGCCGATTCCGACTGCGAGCCAAACGGCGATATCGCCGGTCATTACTCCAACGAGAACTCCGAATACCGCTCCGACGGCCAGCCCGACAGAAACGCCGACCGCCATCCCATTGGCACTCTTTTCTTTAGCCATATCAGCCATTGTTATCTCCTTGACCCATAGGTCCCAGACTATTTTTTCAAAAGCAACCCGCGAAGAACCAGTTTTAACCTTAGCATTTAAGGTTCCCGAGTTATTAGTTTGCCAGCTAAGTTGAAATACGTAAGCCAAATAAATTTGTTCTGAGGCCAGCTGTAAATTTACATTTATGAGATATCCGGCCTTATACCGCTTGTAACCGGGAAAAAAACAGGCGATTTTAGGAAAATTCTTTGGAAGGGTTGACCCGTGATACCTGATTCAAAATATACCGACAGTTCAATCGTGGCGGAGGCTTTCGATTTGGCCCCATCTTACGTTAATCGACCCGATCGAGGTTTTTACCTGCGGCTGGCCGATGATTCTTTGGGAAAAGTGCTGGAACTGGGCTGCGGAACCGGGAGAATCCTGATTCCGATCGCCGCATCGGGTCATACTATAACGGGAGTGGATATTTCGGAACACATGCTTTCAAGATGCCGTCAGAAGTTGAAATCACTGTCTGCACAAGTGCAGGAAAAAATACAGCTTCATCCGGCGGATATGGCGGAGTTTAAGCTCAATGACCTATTTCGCCTGGCGATAATTCCCTGCCACGGCTTTCAGCACATGATCAGTGTAAAGGAGCAAATGAATTGCTTCAACACAATAAACCGACACCTGGTAATGAAATCAAAACTGGCATTCGATGTCGTGAATGTAGATTTCAATGTTATAAGTAATCTCAAAAATATGGAAGAGGTCGAAGCACTGCCCGAATGTTCGCTGCCGGACGGCAGACGCCTGAAGCAAACCGGGCGTATCGCCGGTTTTCACCGGACGGAGCAATACAACGACGTCGAATTAATCTATTATCTGACCGACCTGAACGGAAAAACCGAACGTATCGTGCATTCTTTTCCTTACCGTTATTTTTTCAGGTACGAAATAGAACATTTGCTGGAGCTGTGCGGTTTCCGGGTCGTTGAGCTTTACGGGAATTTCGATCGATCGCCGCTGGCGGATAATTCTCCGGAAATGATATTCGTGGCCGAAAAATACCGGGAGATTTCGAAAACGGCCTGATGTCGAGTTGATGGTTCTATCCTTCCAGAGGGATAAAAATATGCAGGATACTTTCCTTGTTGTTCGGGTCGAATTCGCTGTCATAATACTGCAGACCGATATCCTTGACTTTAGCCTGATTATCCTTTATCCAGGACTCGATTTCTGCAAAGGCCTTGTCGAATCCCCCCTCTTTCATGCCGTGGGTAAAATGAATGTACTTACCGGCCGGTAAGACCTTCACGCTGACTTCAGCAGGCAGCGTTCCGATCTCTTCAATTTGTACCCCGGCCAGGACACTGTAAATCCCGTTCCCCTGTTTTTCTCCGACATGCAATTCATACCAGGCACCCTTGACACGGTGTTCAATTTTCGGATCGGATACATTGTATGAATTCCAAAGCTCGCGGATGTTTATCCCGCTTACATCTTTGCCGCTTCCGACAATTCCGGCCAGCAGCATTTTTGGTCTTTCGACAATTTCCGATTTCATGATCTTATTTGTTCCTCCCATTGTTAGAATTGATACCTTAAATTATGCGTTGTTTGTCTGAACGTCTATCACATTATTTATGGGGAGTATCGGTATATCGGGAAGATGATTCGTTCCACGCCCGATTTGAGTGATGCCGCGACACACATAGAACCTCCCGCCCATAATAGCCGAATTAATTTCGTCCAATCTTGAAATACGATTGATGAAAACAATGGTTTCAGATGACTTGCCGTTATGCTGGCCTAAAATTCCATCAGGTATGCCGGGTTATCCTCGGCCTCTACGAATCCCTGTTTTTTCGTTAAACGTTGCGATTACGGCAGCATAAATTTCCCTGATGCCCGTGCGGCTATGTTCTCCCCCTGGTGCATTTCCGCCCGAAGCAAAAAAAGCGGGGGCCTTTTACGCGTTATCCGCGCCGTCAGCAGGACCGGTCTATCCGTACCGGCCGAATGGAGGTAGCGAATACTCATTTCTCCGGTCACGGCGGCAATTCCGGCGGCAAACAAGCAGTTGGTCATGGCACTGTCAAGCAACAATGCGATAATACCGCCATGAAGAATTCCGGTGTATCCCTGGAGTAATTCATTGCACTCGACCAGTGCGGCAACATCGCCGTTTTTCGATGCGGAAAATTCGACCTCCAGGCCAAGGCCGTTATTCGGGCCACAGAGAATGCAGTCAGGGTGGTTTCTTTTTCGGAACGTCTCCAGCCGCGTTTCGATATCGTCCCTTCGAATTTCTATATCAGGCAAAAGACTCGCCTTTCCTGTCCGGGACCTCCCTTTTTGTCGCTGGACTTTGATTCACTCAATCCTCGTGGCACTGCCTATTGGCCTTCCCGTTACGTTTAAACCCGGGATCATTGCAGGGATTACTTCCGGTTCGCAAATCACCGATGAGAAGCGCCTTTACCGCGTCTTCGGCCTTTATTTCTGGGGTACCTGGAAGTACCTGAACACCATTCTGCTCGAACATTGCCATGGCTTTTCGACCCATTCCGCCGGCGATTATATGGGTGCAGCCCTGCCGGCTAATCCAGGCAGGAATTACTCCCTGTTCATGGGGGGGCGGGATTAATGTTTCGATATTGCGGAACTCTTTCGTCTCAAGATCGACCTCAAAAAAGGTGAAAGTCGGACAGTGACCGAAATGGGGAAACACCATCCCATTCTCGGTCGGAACGGCGATTTTCATAATTACTCCTGTTTTTTTCCGTTTCTTTTCATATGGCGAAGCGCCGCTTGAGGCCGCTGCCTCCGCTTACGGCATTCATACGTACTTCCTGCCAAATATTTTTTATTATTCCAATGCCGGCATGGGAACCGACCTGCATGTACGATGTTCCCTGCAGTTGGGCCGTCGTGAACGCGTTGTCATACGGAATTCTCCCCAGAATGGGAATGTTACGCGAGGCGGCGAAGCGTTCGACCTGCAGGCCCATTTTTTCATTAATATCGAATTTATTCAAACATATTCCGGTTCCGATACCAAAATGGGCGGCCAGATCCGCCAGCCGTTCCATATCATGAATCGCCGATAACGACGGTTCGGTGACTATCAGCAGGTACGAGGCATTGGTCAAGGTCGCTATCGTGGGACAGCCTATACCGGGCGGCCCGTCTATGAGAATCATATCTAGACCTTTGGATTCCGCGATTTCACGGGATCGGTTTCGCAGCAATGTTACCAGCCGCCCGGAATTCGATTCCGCCGTTCCGAGTCGAGCGTGCAAGAAAGGACCCAGCTCGGTTTCGGACAGGTACCACTGACCGTTTTTTACTTCGTGGAAATCAACGGCGTCTAATTGACAAAGCCGCGCGCATAAACCACAACCCTCGCATGCCAGAGGATCAACTTCTACCCTTTCACCGAAGGAATATTTCATATCCGGGATCATTTTAATGGCATCAAAACGGCAATTATCGACACAGATCCCGCAGACAACGCACCTTTCCATATTTATCGACGCCCGCTTGCCGCCGTAAAAATCATGCTCCTCGATAACACGGTGCTTTGTTATAAGGTGGAGGTTTGCAGCATCGACATCACAATCCACCAGAACCGCAGGCCCCGCGAGTTCGGCAAACGCTCTGGTCAGACTCGTCTTGCCGGTACCCCCTTTACCGCTTGCGATGACTATTTCATACATGTCCGATCTCCGTATAAATTGCCTGCATGAGGCTGCGAAGTTTTTCCCGGTATGAATTGTCCGCATCGATAATGAGTTTGCCTTCGGAATAGGCCTCGGCGATTTTGCGGTCGAACGGTAGTTCCATCAATACATGAAGACCTTCATTTCGGCAGTACTCACTTACCCTTGCATCCCCGATGTCGGAACGATTAATTATCACTCCGAACGACCGGCGAAGACTGCGCAGCATGTTCACGGCCAATTCCAGGTCATTCAAACCGAACGGGGTCGGTTCGGTTACCAGGACGACATAATCGGCATCTCGAACAGCCTCAACTACGGGGCACGAAGTCCCCGGCGGCGAATCGATTATCACCGTAAGCTCCCCCGGCAACCGTTTTTTTAGGACTTTAGTCATGGGAGGAGCCTGCGCCTCACCGACATTCAGGCTCCCACCCATCACGGAGAGACCTTTAAACCGACCGGACCGGATAAACCCGATAGGACGCGCAGCCTCATGTATTGCGTGTTTCGGGCACAATACCATACAGGCTCCGCATCCGTGACATAAAGAGGGAAAGAGCATTACTTTTGAACCAAGAACCGCCAGAGCATTGAACTGGCAGACTTCGGCACAGATACCGCAAAAATCGCACTTTTCTTCTAAAACATGGGGAATCATTACCGACACTTCGTCCTTTCGTTCAGACTCGGGCGGAAGAAAAAGGTGTCCGTTCGGTTCTTCCACGTCGCAGTCGGCGTATATCACCCCCAATCCCTCTCGCGACATAACCGCGGCGAGGTTGGTGGCAATTGTGGTTTTGCCGGTTCCCCCCTTGCCGCTGGCAACAGCAATATGTACACCTCGTGAATTCATTTACTTTCTCGTCATCGAGGCCCCGCATTTCGGGCATTTCATATCAAAACAGGGGACTCCCTGTTTATGAGGGACAGTTTCACCGCAATTAGTGCATACGCAGTCTCCTCCGGGACCGGAACCCCGGCCCCCGCCGCGCCCCATTCCGCCGCCACGTCCCTGGCCGCCTCCCTGGCCGCCGCCGCTGCCTCCGCGTCCCTGCCCGCCGCCGCGTCCTCCGCCGCCTCCCTGGAAATTAACCATCTCGCTATTTCTCCTTTTTCTCTAAATCGGCCAGACGCCGAGTTATTCGTTCAAGTTCAGTTCTGAGAAATTCAATCTGGGCGTTTTGATTTGGCGTTTGTTCGCCCGCATTCGTTTCGGCGGTCTTTTCGGTTTCGTAATACCCGCCATAGCCCCCGGGGATGCCGCCTCCGCGTGCCCATCCCGGAATGCCTGTGGCGTAGTATTGATTCCTCCATCCTCGCCCAAAGCCTCCACCGAAGCCTCCTCCGAAACCTGCCCCGCGGCCGGATCTCCACCCGCGACCTCCTCCGAAATTGGCATATCCGGGCATGCCATAACCGCGGCAAAACCCTGCTCCTCTTCCGGTGGCCGGGCCCATCCCCATAGGACCTGTTCTATCTCCTCCTGGCATTTCAATCCTCCTTTTTACTTGTCGTTATCAGCCAATTGTTGATTGGCTATTTCCTCTTCGATTACTTCCGCTTCGATTATATCGCCGATATTCGCAACTGGCGCCGGCAGCAGCAGTCTCCGGATTTTCTGACTGCCAAGAGCGATTAACCCGCGAATAAGACTATCGGGACGGCTCAAGTCTTTAACAACAGCACCGAAAGCCGTCACCGCCAAAGAACTTATTGCAAGTTTTCCCCCTCGGCCCCATTTTTCATCTTTGGCGGTGCCGGAGGAAAAGAACCCGCCTCGTTTTCTGTGTCTTCCGTCCATACTACCATCCTGTTTTAAAGCCGTATTTCATCGCCAATGCCCCTGGACATTCGGCCGATTCAATGCTTTAAACTTGCCGGTTTGGATGTACTCGACAGCTTCCGCAACGGTGCCGCTGCCGAAAGTAACAATCTGCACGCCGGCCGCATTCAGGGCTTCAAAGGCCTTCGGGCCCATATTTCCGGAAACGACAAAATCGACCCCTTCCCGGGCGACAACTTGCGCGGACTGCACGCCCGCACCTTGCATGGCTCCGGCGTTTTCAAGATTCTCGATTGCCCTGAAATTACCGGAATCCAAATCGTAGATTACGAAATATGCGGCACGGCCGAATCGAGGATCAATTAAGCTGCTTAATTCCGGACCCTGAGATGAAACCGCAATTTTCATACTTCCTCCTTGTCATCTAAATTATTTGAATAGCTGATATTGCCTCGGCGAAATCTCCCTCGTTGACGTTGCCTTCGGCAACCCGGCAAACGAAAATAATCCAGGTCCAACTTCCCATCTTTATAGGCCGCCAGGACATCTTCGACCGTTCCGGTGAGCCAGGGTCGAACGGCAATGCCGAGGTTGATTAATAAATTATAAAGCGGACGTGAAATTGCCCCGCAAATCAAGGTATTGATATTCTGGCTTTCGAAGAAATCGACCCGTCGCCGAAAATCAAGACTGGGGATTTCTACTATTCGAGGTTCGCTTTCCCCTTTCTCATTAAGATCAAAAATCCACAATTTCCCGGCTGTGTCCAGCACCGGAGAAATGCGCCCCTGCCATATCGGAATTGCAATACGTTCCATATATTTGTCGGACAGAGCATTTTCCTTGCCGGATTCCGAAAACGAAATTATAAAATTAGTTAATACTAAGAATTATAATGATTTATGGCGATATGAAAAATGCCATAATCGAACAAGCGAAGACTAGGAATTGCATTATTGCAATCATATCCCATGGTAGCGTTGCATTTACGCAATCATCAATCAGACTGGGGGGGTAATTCCAAAACGCTTCATTTTGCGCCACAGGGTGGTCTTGTGGATACCCAGTTCCGCCGCGGCGTCTCCCCGATTCCAGTTATGCTTACGCAGGGCAGAAAGGATCAGCCTCGATTCCAGTTCTTCAAGGGATGGTGCATCATCGGGAGCGGTTGGGGTGTCCGGTCGAAGATAGTCGGGAAGATCGTCCACGCCGATAACAGAACTGCGGGAGAGGACAAAAGCATGTTCGATTATGTTGCGCAATTCGCGGATATTTCCGGGGTAGTCATGATCCAGCAGAATCGCCATTGCGGCCGGAGCAATATCTGAAATGGTTTTATTTTTCATGGCGCTGAAAAGGCCGAGGAAATGATCGATCAGCAGCGGGATGTCTTCCTTGCGTTCGCGCAGGGGGGGTAGAAATAGTCGAATTACGTTGATGCGGTAGTACAGATCCTGGCGGAATTTTCCATCTTTAACCAGCCCGGCAAGGTTTTGATTCGTAGCCGTGATAATCCTGGCATTGGTGCTGATGGTCTCGGTTCCGCCGAGCGGTTCGTACGTACGTTCCTGAATTACCCGTAACAGCCTGACCTGCATTGCCTGAGAAATATCGCCGATTTCATCGAGAAAGATGGTCCCCCCCTGGGCCAGTTGAAACCGTCCCGGTTTATCGCGGCGGGCATCGGTAAAGGCCCCGGCCTTGTAGCCGAAAAGCTCCGCCTCCAGAAGGGTATCGGGAAGCGCCCCGCAATTAACCGTAATAACGGAACCCTCATTGTTTTTCGATAAATCGTGGATTGCGCGTGCAATCAATTCCTTGCCCGTTCCGCTTTCGCCCTCGATCAGAACGGTGCTGTCGCTTTCGGCGATGGTCGGAAGGATATCGAAGATTTCCATCATCCTGGAATTTTTGCTGACTATATCATGAAAGGTGTAACGCTTTTCGAGCTCACGACGAAGCGTTTCAATTGCAGTTAGATCGCGGAAAGTTTCTACTCCGCCGATTATTCGCCCTTCCGCATCTTTAAGAATCGCCGTCGAGATACTGACCGGAAGGCGGTCCCCTTCGCTGTTGATGATATAGATAACCTTGTTAATAATCGGTTTTCCGGTTTTCCGAGTTTGTCTCAGGGCGCAGGAAGTTTCGCAGATCGACGCTCTGAAAACATCGCAGCAGCGCTGTCCGATGGCCTCTTCCTTTGGTATTCCGGTTATTCTTTCGGCGGCCCGATTAAAGGAACGAATCAGCCAGTTTTCATCGACGGTAAAAACGCCATCCGCGATGCTGTCCAGAATGGCATCGGTAGCAGCGGTATATTTCGATTCGTCGGTCATTGAGATAATATAACTCCATCGCCAATAATAGAATTATATAAATCGAAATCTGCCGGAATAAAACCTAAGAATCAATCTCCGGCACTTTCTTCGGCGGGAGGAATGATAAACTGTGATTCACCGTATTTGACGGTAGAAAGTTTTTCCATGCGCACCAGTCGTTCCAGTTCACCGTTTTGCCCGAAGGCTTCTTCAAGATGCTTCGCCTGGTTCCAGCGCAACGGGTGTCGTGAGGCCAGCGCGATTACGGCATCGAACAGGGTATCGAAACCCGCGAAATCGAACGCACCCTCCTCCGGCCAGGTCATTACCTGAGCCGCACGGAGAAGCCGCTGTGCGTAAAGAATCCTATCCGGATCCGGCGGCCTTACCCAGCTTTCTGCCGGTGGGCGGGTTGGAATGGCGATATCCACGCGGTCCGGACGAATCGCCCAAACCAGCTTACGGATATTTCGAAGACTTAATTCACTATCGTTGATATCCTTTACGAACATAACTTCCAGCCGGAATAATCCTTTGTACTCGCGGCGAAAGGCAATCATCCCCTCAATTATTTTCTGGAGTTCAAGTTCCGGGTGCGGGCGATTTATGGCTTGAAAAGTCGATATATCTCCGGCGTCGAGCGAGGGAAGGAGCATATCCGCCTTAAGAAGTCTCTGGCCGACTTCTTTCATAAACAAGAGCGACCCGTTCGTAATAACGGCCACCGGAATATTCCATCGCGCTTTGCATTCTCCGATATACCAGCCCAAATCCGCCGAAAGGGTCGGCTCTCCGTCCCCAACGAAGGTAATGCAGTCGGGCGAAGTTTCGAGGACCCTCTCTTCGATTTCGGCGATGACTTTGCCCCGATCGAAATAAGAATAGGGCTTGATTCGAGGAGCCCTGGTCCGTCCCAGCTGACAATACACGCACGAATAGGAGCATACCTTATGCGGTATGATACTGACACCGAGCGACCGTCCCAATCGGCGGGACGGCACCGGTCCGTAAGTAAACTTGAATCTTTTCGATGCTAAAAGAGCCATCCTGCTTTCAGCGTCCGTCGGCCTTTTCCGCGATCGTCCGCGTAATTTGCCTTGGCTGCAGCGATTGATGACATGACTGGCAGTCCGCCAGGCGAGGTTTATTCACCCTCTCCGCCTCTTTTTGATGACACTCGATGCATGTTTGATGCATGGCCTCGCGGAACGGATTCGCCGTCATTAAATCACAATCAGCGGCAGGCAGACCTCCGGGGAACATGTCTTCTTTATGACACTCCAGGCAGTTTTTTGCGCTCTGCGATGTTTCGGGATTTCCCCCGGCATGACACTCTCGACATGCGAAATTGGCCGGGTACAGCCCGGTTATATGTTTGTCTTCGACTACCGCAGACAGATGATATTCATGATTGAAAATATTGTATGATTCATTCATTCTAAGGTGACAGCGAGAACAGGGGGTGGACCTGTCTCCCGGCATCGAAACATGGTGGCATTTAACGCATGAGGCGGAATCTCCGAGCCGCTTCTGGTGATCGGCATGCGCGAAAATTGTCTCGACGCCGTCATTGTTTCCGTCGATAAAAAGAATTGTCCGTTCGGCATCGATTCCCCTTGCGGGCCGGACGGTACCGACCGATGTGGAATCGGAATGGAACGGCGGATACATCAGAACAAAGGCCGCGGGGATGACGAATACGGCAATGAGTGTCACGCGATGAAGGTTATCGGTCAAGGCCGTCTGCCAAAGCTGGCTCAAGCTTCCATAGGTAAGTCTGAACAGCCCCGGCCGGCCGTCGACGCTTCCCCGGATAGGACCGAAAATCGGGAGATTTTCCGAGAGAAATAAGAAGAATATTCCCGCCGCGGCGACCACGCCCATGCCGACCGCCCACTCAATCAGGGACGGGAAATAGACGGCTCCGGCATCGCGGATATAGCCGAAAATGCCGACATCGAGCCTGTTAAGAGCCAGCCCGATCGCGGCCGACGCGGCCGCCAGGCCGATTCCGGCCGGCGAGTAACGCGATTTGGGGATTATGACCAGCAGCACCGGCAATATTGCCGTAAGTATCAATTCCGCCGAATACAACCAGCTTTCCCAGGTGCCTACCGTTAATGCCGGCCAGCCGCCATGCAAAAACAGGTCGGCGATCTTCAATACCAGATACAGCCCGAGTATTCCGGCGGCAATAGAAGCCATAGCCCGGACGTGGGGCATTTCGGGGCCTTCGGGTCCGCGTGAAAAGGAGACCGCAGGACTACCGTTGTCGATTCGAATAAGCGGTATTTGCTGCCCGGTGTTCGGTCCGAGAATCGAGGCCGGATCGTACCAGCGAGCCCAGATCAATTTTGCCAGGACCACCACCATCAGCCCGGCACCCATGGCCGAGATTATAAATAAAAGCGGCAACCACGGAGTGTACCATAAAGAATGCAGACGCTGCGGCGTTACCAGGAAGAGCGAGCCGAGCGAAGAATGATGCAGACTCGACAACGAAATACCGATCACGACCACAACGAACGCCGCCTTATGAAGAGCATGGGCAATTCGCTCCGCACGAAAACGTTCGAAAAGGACCGGTGCCAGCTCGATCGCGGTAACCGTGAAATACAGCATCACGCACCAGAACACCTCGAAAAGGAACGAATTTATGTTCCACATAACCACCGGGTGCCAGAAGCGGTGCGGCAAACCTATATCGAACAGCAGTGCGAGGCACGAACAGCCGTATCCGAGAAACGCGATTAAAATCGCCGGCTTCATGAACGGCTGAAACCGTTTCAATCTCAGGACATAAACCAGAAAGCCGACGGTAAAACCGCTGGTCGACAGCGCTACGCCTCCGACCATGTTGAGGATTTTCCATAGCCCCCAGGGGAAGGCATCGGAAAGGTTCGTGGTGGCGCCAAGGCCGTACCAAAGACGAAAAACCGCTGCAACCAACCCGGCTAAAGCCAGGGTCCATAAAATATCCCTGAGGGCACGGGTCCTGCTAGTCATGCTTCTCCTCCGGTGTCTCTTTTTCCGGGTCATTTCCCATAAGCTTATTGCGGCGTTTAACGATCCAGTTTAATCCGATCAGGCTTACGGCAACTCCCAGCCCGATGAACGGCGTCTTGTGAACCAGCGGTTCGGTCAGCGATGGAATAGCCGCCGCCTCGTTCACCGGCCACCCCAGTGAATTTAAATCGACGTCGGCGATGTACAGCACCGACGTCCCGCCGAATTCTGTTTCCCCCCAGACATGATCCATATATCGTTGCGGATGCTGTCGTATCTCCGCATGCGCCTCCTGCAGGAGCTTATCCCGGTCGCCGAATTTCAAAGCTCCCTCCGGGCACGCAACCACGCACGCCGGCTGCTGATTCTGCGTTATTCTGTCGAAACACATATCGCATTTGACCACGTACGGAACGGTCTTGTCCCATTGATACCGCGGAATATGAAACGGACAGGCCAGCATGCAGTATCGGCAACCGATACATTTGTCGCTGTCGTAGATAACCGCTCCATCTTGGGTCTTAGTCAGTCCCCCCACGAGGCAGGCCGACACGCAACTCGGTTCAAGGCAGTGCATGCAGCTTTTGCGCGCGAATCTTCCGTCATCGACTTTGATTACGGTCGACAGGCGTTCCGCCGACAGGCCGTCGGAGGTTACGGCGCGGTCGCGCTCGGCTTTCAGGAGGCTTTTGCTGTTTCTCTCCACGCAGGCCGCGACGCATTTTTCGCAGGCCGTACATTTCGTAACATCAACCAGGATACCGTTCATCAAACACGCGCCTCCTTGCCATAGAGTTCCTCTGCCACTTTATCCCCGGCTCCCGGGCGTAATTGCCAGTGCAAGCCGGAAATGCGATCGAAGAAAAACAGCACGATATGCGCCAGCTTGGTGAAGGGAATGAGCACGAACAGCAATTCGGCGCTGAGCAGGTGGATCAGCATCATCACATCCCAGGGGAAGGGATTGTATGACGGGTGCGTGGCGAGGTAACCGCTTATAAATGGGATTATAACCGCAATTAAAAGCCCGTAGTCCGCATGGCGGCTCATGGAGCGGAGTCTCCGCGAGAACAGCCGGAACGAGAACATTATGATTACACAGAAGATCGTAAACAAGGTCAGAGAATCGGCAACTCCGTATCCGATCGCAGGCAGGTTGATGCCGAGAAAGCCCTCCCATAAAACGATATGGTCGGCCAGAAACAACGGCACCAGCAGGACGCCGATGTGAAAGAGGTACGATAGGGTCGAGAATATTTTGGTTCCCGGAATCAAGTGTTTCACCGGAACTACCCAGCTGGCGGCATCGGCGATTATTTTCCGCCAGGGAGCGTTGCGCAGCCTTCGTCCTTTACCTGTTATCAGCGAAAATATTTGGATCACGACCAGTCGCGCAAGGCCGAGAATCATAATCAGAAATGTGAAAGCGAATAGGGGGCCCTTGGCAAACTCTATCCACTGCTCCATGTTTATCTCCAATCTTAAATTTCGAGCATCGCTGCTTCTTCTTTGCGTTCGGCCGTGGATTTTCCGCCGGGAATTTGAATGGCCCTAAGGATAAGATCGTGAAGCCCCATGACCCTGCAGGGAATCTCGTAGTATTCGACCAGTTCTTTCAGCTGTTTCTTGCAATTCGCACAGGGAGCGATGCAAATGGAGGCTCCCGTTTTGCGGAGCTGTTCGGCCTTGACCCGGCCCCCGACACTCATTCGAAATTCATGTATCTCATCCACCGAAACCAATCCTCCCCCGCCGCCGCAGCAGAAATTATCCTGCCCGGCTGGTTTCATATCGACGAAATCCTTAACGAACGAACGGAGGATTTCCCGCGGTTGATCGACAATCCAGCCGGACCGCGCGATATTGCATGGGTCATGATAAGTGACCCTCTCCGTTACAATATCCGGATCGAGGGTAATTTTTCCTTTGCGAATACAGTCAAGCGTATATTCCATGAAATTGGTTACCGGGTAAGCCTCTTTTCCTCCGAACACAGGAACGAAATCGTGGGCCGAGCGTGAAGCATGACCGCATTCTCCGATAAGAATCGATTTTCCGTTCAGTCGCGTGACTTCGCTGATGAGCTGTTTTATTATGTTTTCGAGATGCCAATCGCTGTAAAACAAGCCATAATTGATACCGTCGTAATTGCCGGTCCCGATCGTCCAGCGATCCCAGTCGCCGGCAGCATACAGCACCGCGGCGTTTCCCATCAGCGTTTCCGGTTCCATGAGATAGTCGCTGACCGCACAGAAAAAGACATAATCGCGGCCGGGCTCATCGACCGGAAACTGCAATTTCACCCCGAGGCTTTCTTCCATCTCGTCCGAGAGAAATTCCAGAGTATTCAACAGAGCGGCCTTGGGTACTTTCGAAGTATTTCGGGTCTCTCCTTCGAGTTGCTCGCGGACACTTACCTGCAACGCTTTCGGCACAATTCCGATCAGACTGAGAATGTAGCGGCCCAGATGGGTAATCAGGCCGTGATCGACCCCCATGGGACATTCCCGCGTACAGCGCCGGCAAGCCGTGCAGCGATAGAATCCGTCAAGCATTTCATCGATAATCTCATCGGTCAATTCGAAACCGCCTCCAAAACGGGATTTAAGCCAGCCCCCGATCGTGAAATACCGGCGGTACGTTTCGAGCAGAAGGTTGGTCCGGTAACAGGGGATATCCTTAGGGTCGCCCGTAGCCAGAAAAACCGGACAGGCTACCGCGCACCGGTTACATTTCGCAGTCGATGTACAGTACGAATCCAGCAGAGGTTTATAATCGCTGTATTTGACGACGGCGGCGAATGCCTCCAGGAAACGAGCGACTCGATTCTCCGTTACCGGATCCTCAATATAGTAAGGGTACTTCACAGTTTTCGAATTCTTGGTACTAACAGCCGTTGCGGAATTTATTGATCCATCCACGTTTGCCTTCCTGTCTAAATCGGTTCAATCAGGCTTGCATGCAAAGCGCATACCAAAACGATTGACCATACCAATTGAAAGACTCGGGATGATGAAATGCGGATTGGATAAAATGGTGCGTTGCGCTTTGCTGACAAGCGGTTAACGAAAAACAATCGGAGGAAACATTCGTCATTCTACAGGTTAAAGGCTGTTCGTTATCTGTTTTTGTCAGGTCGGGCAACACATCGTTATATGTCGCACTCGATGCAACATACTGTTGCGCAATGCGACACATTGCAACGGTCGCGCAACCATTTCGGGAAGACCACGGGATTTCATTTCTGAGTCAGTAGTCGAGTTTTTCGGTTAATCAGCCAGAGGTCATAATCGACTATATACCATTATCTTAGAGCCTGCCACAGCAAACTCACATCTCCCCGGAACTTCCTCCGAATGCCAGATCGCACGAGATCGCCGGGGCTCTTCCCTGTTCGGCACGATACTTGCCGATAAGACATTCCGGAGGATATTGAGATGAGATATGGTATTCCATTGCTAGGCGATCGGGTGGCTCCCCGGTCGACACACGCGGATTCGGTCCTGGTAACGGTTCTTCGACGCAATCGCGCCCGCACCGAATCCAAACCGGAACTTGCCGATCACAGCCTTCTGGAATTGGCAAAAGTTCTGTCGGATAACCGTATCGATGTTCTTGTTTGCGGAGGTATCAGCCGCGAGGAACGTGATTTCCTTGAGGCACGGAGAGTGGAGATTATCGACAATGTTGTCGCTTCAGTTAATGAAATTCTTTTCGCTCTTCAGGCCGGTGAGTTGCGTTCCGGTTTCGGACTGAATGCTGCGGATACCGAAGGAACAGAGCAGAAGAAGATCCCGGCCGTGACGTCTCGGGAAGAAACGGTACCGGATAAGGCGGCCGGTACCGGAATCAATAAAATGATCATCGATTGTCTCGCATGTCGAAACCGCGTTTGCCTGAGCGGTGAACGGTGCGATGCTTTCAGATATCCACTTACGGCGGAAACAAACGAAAAGCATTCAATTCAAATGATTGAAGCGATGCTTGATATCACATTCGAAAACGAAAGAACTCTCTGCCGCCTGTCGGAGCTGATCTATTTCTGCCTTGAGATGCGTTATCGCAAAATCGGATTGGCGTATTGCATTGAACTGGAGGAACCGACTGAAATCCTCGTGCGCGTCCTGAGGCGGTTTTTCAAGGTTTATCCGGTTTGCTGTAAGATCGGCGGCAAGGTCATTTCGGATGCGATGACCCCGCCGTCTTCACTTCAGGCGCATTCTCGGGGACATCAAGTGGCATGTAACCCCCTGGGACAAATTGAAGCCCTGAATCGAATTGAAACCGACATCAACGTTCTTGTGGGACTGTGCATGGGAGCGGATTGTCTTTTAACGCGTCTGAGCGATGCCCCGGTTACGACGCTTTTCGTTAAGGATAAGTCTCTTGCGAACAACCCCATCGGGGCCGTCTATTCGGATTATTATCTTAAGGAAGCCATTCAGGCGGCTCGCACCGATACCGAAACGGATTTACTACCTTGATTAAATATAATAATACTATAAACTCCCATCATGGAGGTGGCTATGGCGGTTCCGACACTTAACGCAGTCGGGTTTTGCGCCCATTATTCGGACCAGGGAGACTGGGCGTTTGATTTTGCCCTGCGGCTGTCACGTACGCACAATCTTAAACTTAACGTCTTCCATTTCTTAAGTGATCCCTATGATCCGGAAGACAACCTGGCCGATTTGCTGTCAAACGCGGACCGCGCCAAGCTTGCGGTCGAACGTGAAAAGGAACTTCGGCTCTATTACGATCAACGTGCCGGCGATTATCTCGATGTCGGTTTTCGTCTCTGCGAGCATGCCGAATGGGTCGAACTGCATCGGTGCCTGGTCGTGCGCGAATTCCAGGTGCTTGTTCTCGGCTATATCAGGAAGGACGTTTCCTTCGGACGGAAGCCGATCGAGGAATTCGCGGAATCGTTTATTTGTCCTGTGGTTCTCGTGGGACCGGACCGGCCGGACCAGTTTCACCTTAACAGCCGGGCGAAGATGATAGTGGACAAACTTGAACTGCCGAATGGAAACTGGTCCCTGCTCGACCGACTGCCGGCCAGTTGACCAAAAACAATATCGCGGCATATTTCAACTATGCCCCGGGGAAATGACATTGCATTATGGAAAATATGCCCTATATTACCTGTAAACAGGCGGAGTTGCCCGAGCGGGTGCCGACCATGGAAGCAAAACTCAGTCGACTTATATTCAACAGCATCAGTGACGGGGTATTTACCGTCGATCGTAACTGCGTTATAACATCTTTTAACAAGTCTGCTGAACGCATTACCGGATTTTCCCGATCCGAGGCGATCGGCAAACACTGCTACAATATTTTCCGCACCGAAATCTGTCATCGTCAGTGTGCCCTGAAAGATACGCTTAAAACAAGCAATCCGGTCCGAAACGCCAGGGTGACAATTATCACCAGGGATAGCCGCGAGGTGCCGATTCTAATCACCACTACCATGCTCAAGGACGACGAGGGGAACATTATCGGTGCTGTTGAGTTTTTCCGTGATATTTCCGAAATCGAACATCTCCGCAAAAGCCTCGAACAGAAACGAGCTCTTGAAGATATCGTCAGCGTCAACCGCCGGATGCACGATTTAATCGGCCTGTTACCCGATGTCGCCACATCGGAATGTAACGTCCTTATCCAGGGACCGAGCGGGTGCGGGAAGGAATTATTCGCGCAGGTAATTCACAATTTAAGTCCGAGGCGATACGGACCATATATTCGCATTAACTGCGCCGCGTTGCCGGCGACGCTCCTCGAATCCGAGTTATTCGGATATGAGAAGGGCGCCTTTACCGACGCCAAGCGGGACAAACCGGGGCAATTCGCCCTCGCTTCCGGCGGGACACTTCTACTCGATGAAATCAGCGAAATGGATATATCTCTTCAGGTGAAACTATTGCGGGTATTGAACAACGGTGAATATCAGCCGCTCGGTTCGACCAGGACTTTCCACACGGACGCCCGGATTATTGCCGCGACCAACGCCGACCTTGAAGCCGCTATCGCCGATGGGACATTTCGCCGCGACCTTTATTATCGCATTAACGTCGTTAATATCACCATCCCGCCTCTATGCGAGCGCCCGGAAGACATCCCCTTGCTTATCGACCACTTTATTACGGCTTTTCGCAATAAAAACGGAAAGCCAATCGAGAAAATTACACCGGAGGCTGTGGGGATGCTGCGGCGAAGCCCCCTCCATGGAAATGTCCGTGAACTGGAGAATGCCATCGAACATGCATTCGTTATGTGTCACGGCAATGAAATCACTCCCGAACACCTCCCGCCGCAAATCATCGCTGCGGCTGTATCTCCCAGTAACGACGATCGCGTTCCCGACGAAAAAGATATTATCATGGAAACGCTTAAAAGATACCAGGGCAATCGCTCGAAAGCCGCAGCCGAACTGGGTATGCATCGATCGACTCTATGGCGAAAAATGAAAACTATGGGGATAGCCTCTTAGCTTTACCGTCCACCCGGATATGAACTACCACGTAAATCTTCACTCGTGAGGGTCTGTTGACATCATCATTCGATTCGTTCGCTGAAAAATATGATCAATGGTATGATTCGACGGAAGGCCGGGCGATATTCGATTCGGAGTTGAAGTGTTTACGGTCCGCTTGTCCCCGATTGGAAGGTCGATGGGTCGAAGTAGGAGTCGGCACCGGCCGTTTCGCTTCGGCGTTGGGTATAACCGAAGGCGTCGATCCTTCCCCGAGGATGCTCGATATAGCGAAAAGACGCGGTATCAGATCGACGGCAGGATCCGCTGAAAATCTCCCTTTTCCAGACAATACTTTTGACGGCCTCCTGATGGCGGTGACCTTATGTTTCGTAAACGATGCCGGAAAGGCTCTGGGTGAATGCAGGAGGATTCTGCGCCCGTTGGCGAAATTTCTGTTAGGCATCGTACCCGCTGACAGTTTTTGGGGAGAAGAATATATCGAAAAGGCCCGGAACGGCCATCCGATTTACGCGCTCGCCCGATTCAGGAAGGCGAGCGAAACCTTGGACCTGGTCACGGCGTCCGGTTTCAGGCTCACCGGGGCCGCCAGTACATTATTCTGGCAACCGGCTCAAACACCGCCGGGTGAACCGGAAATAAAAACGGGAATCATACAGGGTGCCGGTTTTCTGGGATTATTGTTTGAGAAATACTGATTGCCAGTATTTTTGCTTTCCGGCCGCCAGGGCTTAGCGCGTAGCCCTCAGGCTATCGATGACATCCGCAGATACCCACAAGACTTCATTTATCTCTTTACTGATTCTGCAATAGAACAGGTATTCGCCATCCGGAGTTACGACGGGACAAACCTCATTGTGCAGTGAATTGACAGTATCCCCCATGTTGACAGCCTTTAACCAATTCCCCTCGGCGTCCCTGAAGCTAATAAACAGATCCGAACGGTTACTTTCTTGGGGGACACTCCGCGCGAAAATCAAATAACTCTCATTCGGAGCTATAAAGGGAGTAAAGTCACGGAAATCGCTGTTGATATTCGGCCCAAGATCGAGAGGTTCCGCAAACTGGCGGCCGTCCCATTGGGCGAAATAAATATCCTGCTGGCCCCTGACCCCTTCGATTTCAGACGTAAAGTAGAGATTGCCATTTTCCGCGATTGAAAAAAGCCAGTGGGTCGGATGCTCATTGACGGCCCTGTCTACCGCTTTCGGTGCCGACCATACCCCATTGAGTTTCTCGCGATACCATATGTATTCTCTCGATACGTTTGCCCAATCCGGGGGACGTTTCGAAAGAAAGAACAGCTTATTACCATCCATCGCCCATGCCACTTCGCCAACCCCGTAGGCGGAATCGAATCTGATTTCATCTGGAGCGGTCCAAACGCCGTCTTCGAGTCTCGACCGATAAGTACAAACTCCCTGCGAAGTCCAATATGCCTCATTCATATCCGGAGAAAATGTAACCGAACTATGAAAACCCTCCGGCGGTTTCAAGAATTCCGGACAGAAAACCTGGGGAGCCGGACCCGGAGGGGCCTGCCCGAAGTATGGCCCGCTAAGCTGCGGAAATGATTCATATGAGATGGGGTTGTCGCTGCCATAAATTACGCTCGCCCAAAGCGCGAATGGAAAACCGGTTATGAAAATAAGTTTACACATGTTCCCCCGCCGGTATGTTGAGTGTCCCGCAAAAAATCATCATGGCTGATTCTACGGCGGGAAGAGGGGGAAGTTTCGGTAGAGAATCCGGCAGCGGTATTGTACAGCGGTAGAGTACGATTCGAGTACGAACTGATTTCTATTCGCCCGGAGGGAATAGTGACAATAGACTATCAGCCGTTTGCAGTCGGCATACTTGACCCATATTTGAAAAAACTAATGGGAATTGTATTTTCCGCTTTTCTTTTGGCCGGATGACCTTAGATTAATTTTTGGACCCATCTCAGGATTTCTTTCCGGCAACGGCGCGTCAAAAAACTGGACAATTAAGTTGCGCCTAATGGCCCTGCTGCTTATTTTGACGGCGATTGCATCAAATTAGCTGGTTGGGACTTATAGAAGTGTTATTAAAGACCGTTATTCTGGCGGCATATGCACTGGCCATTATATTGGTGGGCATTGCCGGACTTCGCAAGACACATTCATTTTCCGACTATTTCCTTGGCGGCGGCAAGGTTGGCGCCTGGATGACCGCCTTCACATACGGCACAGCCTATTTTTCGGCAGTATTGTTCATCGGGTTCGCCGGTAAAGTCGGCTGGGGATTCGGTTTGTCCGGACTCTGGATCGCATTGGGCAATACCTTGATCGGGGTATTGGCGGTCTGGTGGCTGGTGGGACCGAAAGTCAAACGCATGTCGGTGGAATACGGTGTCCATACGATCGGAGAATTTTTCGAAAAGCGCTACAACAGCCCGTTTCTGAAGCTGTTCTCGTCAATCTGCATTTTCGTCTTTTTCATACCATACTCCGCGGCTGTTTTCATCGGCCTGTCATACCTGTTCAGATCGACCTTCGGAATCGATTACACCCTGGCCCTGGTCCTGATGGGGAGTTTTACTGCGATATATTTGGTGATGGGCGGTTACAAATCGATAACCATGATGGATGTAATTTTCGGAATCATCATGCTCGTCGGTGTGGGAGTGCTTATGTACAGTATAGTCGATGCGGGCGGGGGATTGACGAATATTGTCAGCGGCATTTCCGCAATCAATCCCAAACTGTCCGCGCCGGTCGGTCCTCCCGGCTGGTGGCCGCTGTTCAGCCTGGTATTTCTGACCAGCGTGGCGCCGATGGCCATGCCGCAGCTCATACAAAAATTCTACGCCATCAGCGGTGAGCGGGCGATCAGAATCGGAATGGCTGCATCGACGGTTTTCGCTCTCCTGATAACCGGCATCGGTTATTTCGCCGGGGCCACCACAAGGTACTTTCTCACTCCCGATAACGCGCCGATAGCTTTCAGCGACGGAAAGCCGGTTTTTGATGCCTTGATGCCGGAGCTGCTTACGAGAATCATCCCTGATGCTTTATCGGTCCTGATGCTTTTGCTGATTCTGTCGGCGTCGATGTCCACCCTGGCCGCCCTGGTGCTGATCTCCAGTTCCGCCGTGGCAAAAGATTTCTATGCGGGATTCGTCAAGCGCTCCGTATCGGACGCCGGCCTGACGAGACTGATGCGTTTCACCAGCGCTGTTATTGTGGGGCTGTCCGTCATCCTGGCCTATTACCATCCGGCGTCAATTGTGAGCATTCTGGGAATTTCATGGGGCGCGATCGGTGCAGCTTTTCTGGGGCCATTCATCTGGGGATTGTTCAGCAAGAGAACCAGCCGAATCGGAGCGATTGGCTCGTCCACTCTCGGCCTGGGCGTTTGTCTGATTCTGTATGTCACGGGGACGGATTCTCCCCAAGCCGGCACATTGGGTATGATAGTATCGCTGGTTCTCGCGCCGCTTATCAGCGTCGTTTGTCCAGACGCAAAAACTAGTGATGTGAGTAAGGCATGATTCCGAGGATTCTGCTGTTGACGCTTCTCATATCGACGGCCATTGCCTCATCGGCGGCGGCAGCGAATATTAACCAGCATTGGGCAGTTACTTTCGACGAACGCGTTCGCCTGGAGACCTGGGACAACGCCATTACGCTCGAAGAGAATGCGAATTCCTCGGTCACCTATACCCGTACGCGCACAAGATTGGGGGCTATATGGTCTCCTTCGTCCAACATTGCTTTGGGATTGCGGTTGGCCAATGAGTTTCGCTATTGCCTGGCGCCGACGAATGCCGATTTTAATCTGAATGAGGTCTTTGTCGATCATCTGTATTTAAGGATGACCCTGCCATACTCGCCGTTGACTTTCACGATCGGCCGTCAGGATGTCATGCTGGGAGAGGGCTTCATCGTATTTGACGGGAATCCTCTGGATGGTTCCCGATCGGCCTATTTCAATGCTCTGCGTGTTGATTGGACATCTCAATCCAGCCACCGGCTGACCGCCTTTGCTTGCTATCAGGAAGAAAAAGACAACTGGCTGCCGATTATTCGCGAGGTGAACCAAGCCCTGATCGAGCAGCCTGAAACCGGGCTTGGCCTTTATTACAGCGGCAAATGGTTACAAAGAGAACTTCAGTTTTATCTCGTGCATATCAGCCGGGGTGACAATACGGCCTTCCCGGATAAGTCAAGAACAATCACCTTTGGCGGGAGAATCGAACAACCGGTTGTACGAAGCATCGATCTTACGGCGGTGATGGAAGCGGGGTACCAGATAGGAAAGAAAGCGGATGCCGACCGCAGGGCATATGGCGGGTATGGTTACCTGAAATATTGTCCGAAATGGAAGTCTCCGCGCTTTTATCTGCCGGAGCGGATTGCCACCGGGGTGATTTATTTGTCGGGTGACAAAGCGGGGACGGATACACAGGAAGGCTGGGACCCCATGTTCGCCCGCTGGCCGAAATGGAGCGAAGGATTTATCTACACGCAGATACTGGAAGACGAGGTAGCCTGGTGGACCAATCTGGTTTCATTCAATGCCGAGGCCCAGTTTCACCTGACACCCGGAGCCGACTTGAAGCTCACCTTCCATCACCTGTTAGCACCGCAGAAAGCCGACGGCTTGGCTTCTTTTCCCGGCGGCACAGGAAACACTCGAGGTGAACTGTGCATCGGAAAACTCTCTTACAAGTTCGATCAACACTGGACGGGCCATTTGCTGTGTGAATATTTCGATCCGGGCAATTACTACTTTGACGACGCCGACAGCTATGCCTGGATCCGTGCGGAGCTGATGTTCCAGTATTGAGGTATGTAAGGCCGATATCTGGTATAATATTCCTGCTCCTATCAATATTCCGAATACATGGTTACAGCTGACAGAATTGGTTAGCAATAATAAATCGGCGCTCCAATATCGCTCTCCCCTAGCTCTTGTGGAATTCACCTTTCCAATCAAGGACACTTACTCCACAAATATTGGAAGCCGTTGGATAACAATGAAATGAGGCAGGTAAGGTAAAGGAATAAGCAGATCGTCCTGATACTATTTCTCGTCCATAGATATGACCACCTTTCCTCGCGCGTGCCCTTCTTCAACATACCGGATCGCCTGAGGAGTTTCGCTTAAAGAATACTTCCTGTCTATGACTGGTACGACTTTGCCTATTTCCAATAGCTCCTTCAGGAATACCAAATCCGCCGCATTCATGTTCGATATGAAAGTAACGATTTTTCTGCTTTTCACCTGGATATCGGAGAATACGGCCAGTTAAATCAAAAATCAGCCCCGGCTCCTCTCCTTAAAATATACGTGCGGTGGAACACAACACGCATACACATAGTTTACAATCATCGTATTCCGGTTTGACATGGATTAACAATAGGTGTCGGCAATGTATTAAAACCCGGCCACTGCATATAGAGTAAAGTTTCAAACTGCCATTCAGCGGGAAATATGGGGGGAAGTATGATCCGTATTAATCTTGTCGTACAAGGACTTACACCATATTCTGGCCTCGAATAATAATCGGTACCATCGGCATTAAAATAATAAATGACCTTTTGATTAAATAAACGTAGGTTTTTGCGATAGAATAGCGTATAATGTATAGTTACAATTAATTTGAGTTCGACCTTTATCGAAGTCTTGTCCTAATCTACAACTCTACGCTAAAGCATAATCTCGAATTGACTGCGCAATCATGCGCGAATTACATTTATCTCGAGGAATCTGCCGAGTAAAAACGCAGTTAATACGAGATGAAAAAATGGAGTGTAGTGTGAATATCTACATCGGCAACGTATCATTCGATACGACAGAAGAACAGTTACGCCAGGCTTTTGAGGGCTATGGTGAGGTTTCAAACGTTAACATTATTTCAGACAGGGACACAGGCAGGCCGAGAGGTTTTGCTTTCGTGGAAATGTCGGCAAAGGACAATGCGATCGCAGCCATCAGCGGCCTTAACGGCCACGAGATGAACGGTCGCGCGTTGAATGTGAACGAAGCGAAAGCTCGCCCTCAAAACGGCAACCATGGCGGCGGCAATACCTATCGCAAGGTATATTAACCGCGATGTGACAATATCCGCGTCAACCATGATGCGGGATTGATTATTAAAGAAACCGGCCCGGGGCCGGTTTCTTTTTGACTAATGGAGTGGGAATCGGTATCAATGCGCAATGCGCTGGATACCTTCTTTACTTTCGCGTAATTCCGATTCCGGAAATTTTCTATAAGGAAATGCCATTTGCTGTGACTTGAGATAGGCATTGGGATCATGGCGAATTGCTCCCTGCGGCAACCATTCCCAAAACTCGCCGAGGTCTCTGCGTATTTTCTCCACGAAATATCCGGGGATTTCCGTCGTTTCTTGTTCGAAGAAATCCCGGAACTGCCGGTCGATCTTTAATTGCTGCTTTATCTCGGAGAAGTAGCGAACTCGATTGTACCGTTCAGAAGACAAACCGCGCACAACATTCAACCATCTTGGAATCGTTTCACCGTTGGCAAAAAAGCGTCGATATATCAACCTCGGTGAAAATGAATACTTCGTGACATCGATGAGACGATTATAAAATTCCATCCAGCTATAATTCCTGGGCTTGATATTCATCTGGACGTTACTGAGAAAGTGGAATGGGAACGGTAATACTCGATTTGCACGCTGAAATTCCAGATTCAGGGGAGCCGCCTGGCCGAATGCCGAAAGCATGGAATATGCCGGAAAGGCCCCGGGACTCAAGTCTAGAAACCGCTTGGTAAGTTCGAACGGGGCCGTTCCTTCGTCACCATCGAGTCCAAAAATATGATTGGTTTGCACGTAGGGAATATAACGCAGGATCATGTTGACATGATCAGAGACCATTCTGACCTTACCCATTCCGATTGTTTTCCCGGTTTTCGATTTACCCCCCATCTCGAACCACGATTCAATACCCGGCAGTAAGGCCTTGAAACCATTTTTCTTCAATCGTTTAACACGAGGTTCGGAGAGCAGCGACAGGGTCGATTCGGCAATGAAGTCGATACGGCCGGGAGGAACAGCCTCCTCAATGGCGTCCATACATTGGTCGAAGCGGACGCCGAAGTTGGGGTCATGCCAGGCCACGCGGGGACGCTTCAGCTTGCCGAGCAGAAAACGCAAGTCCTCCTTCAAGGCTTCGGCGCTTAACGGTTGGTATGGCACTGTGGAATCGATACAAAAGCTGCAGGAATAGGGACATCCCAGGCTACTTAGAAGCGGGACTATTTTTATGAACGGGGCTTTTTTATGCGTCTGTTCAATGAATTTCCAGCGTTTGGCTACTCCGGGTAACTCGGACGGATGGTGTTCAGCCGACAGGTTCAATCCGACCGGTCGGTGCCTGGTGCAGTCCCGCAGCACCTCATTGATCAGCGCCCGGTCGGTGAATCCCAGGACGTAGTCGAAGTACTTCCGGGCGTCCTGAGGATAACAGCGGGCGTGGGGCCCTCCAATCGCAGTAACCGCACCGCGCGATCGGAACAAATTGCTAAGTGCGTACGAAAGCATGGCCGCTTCGGAGAAAGAGCTGATGAAGACGATATCGACTTTGGAAGGCAATTCCTCGATCAGGTTTTCCCGGCCGGTGTAGGTCACCAAAGTAACATCATGGCCCTGTTCTTCGCACCATGCGGCTATAACTTGCGGCATAATGCTGACGAAGTTCGCACCCATAACGCGCATCCACATGGTTCGCGTAGGAGCCTTGGCCACGAGGTCGATAATGCCTACAGAAAGTTTTTTCATGATATAATTTATCCTTTGTTGATTACCCTTGGAATGGTTCCTTGTAACATTTCACATCTCCGCTTTGTCCTCACTATAGAATGACCTGAAAACCGGAGTATTGTTTGTTCCGATGTTTTGTGTTTTGCCTATCAAGTCATGATACCGTTCGACCACAGCGCGACTCGAGACGCAATATGCCATGCCCGCGTCGACGGTCCGCGCGACATGATCGAAGAGATTACTCTGCATAAGCCGGCGCCCTAAATACAATTTCGATTTTACCGCTTCCTGATCGAGGCTCGTGATCTCGGCTATTTCCCGATATGAAAAATTTTCCACGAGAGAGAGAACTACAATAAGTCTGAGGTCGTCGGGCAGAGACCAAACGACCCTTTTGATATGATCTTCCGAAATGCCGACAAAAGAAAAGCGTTCCGAATCGCCGATCGGTCTGCGTTTCATCCATCGGAAATACGCCACATATCCGTCGATTCCTTCAGCGCTGTCGGGTAAGTTTGACAGACCCGGGTACGACCAGTATTGGTTGATAAGAATATCGGTCATGATTCCGAACAGCCAGACGCGGCAGTTGGGGCTTAATTTACACTCGTTGCGAGTGCGATAAGCTTTGATAAAAGTCTCAATGGCCAAATTCTGCGCGCGGGATTCCTCTTCCAGTATATACAAAGAGGTACGATACAAGCTTTCAAAGTGAGGCATCACACGGACTTCAAAGTCCTCTGGTTTCACCATTTCTTGATTTATGTCACTACCTCAGGATTATTCTTTGGATAGCCGAGACCGCCATTATATCCTGCCCGGTTAATAGTCATCCGGGGGACGCCTTTCGGTCGGGAAATTCCTCGATGCCGTTGTTTCCATCAGGCGTTCAAAAAGCTCTTCACGTCTAAGTCTGATTCCCCGGTTGAGCAATGATTCGATTGCATGCTGCTGAACCTCTGCCAGGCAAGCAAGTTCCGTATTGGTGAACCCCTCGATATATGATAGCATCATGGCCGGCCGGTACATTTCGGGAAGACCGGCAATGGCCCTGATAAAAATGATATCTATAAATGATTCGTCGACCGGAGGTGAATTCTGCTGGTTATCCATCGTCGGCGCCGGACTGAGTGGCGTCCTTGGGTAGGTATTGTCCTCGAAATTATCCTCATTGGCCGTATCAATCTGAAATCCGTATGTTTGAAAGCGGCCAAAGAACCTCCTGGTCAGAATGGTATGGAGCCATATTTTGGAACTTTCCTCCTTAATAGAATGTTCCCATGATTGAAAAGCCTCGGCCATTGCCTCACGCATCAATTTGGCGGCATCACGGCCGTTCTTGGTTAATAATAAGGAAAGTTGCAGCAGGAATTCAAAGTTGAGAAGGATTTTGTCTTTGAAATCCGGCTTTTTCGGATTTTCACTTATCATGGATATCCCCAATTTTGATGCGCCTGCAATTTCGGACTTTTCG
>Ga0209285_10000062_pt1 | contig 37401 bp, 33 predicted proteins | sample PPLLak3March2015_2_FD_187249 | JGI IMG/M metagenome (GOLD analysis project Ga0209285, IMG submission 187249) | Freshwater sediment microbial communities from Prairie Pothole Lake near Jamestown, North Dakota, USA - PPLs Lake P8 Core (3) Depth... | ecosystem: Environmental > Aquatic > Freshwater... | reverse complement strand
ACTTCGAAAAGCCAGAGAACAATAGCAAAACAGGCAAAAACGCCGCGGCTATTGCCATGGCTGCTGCCGGCCTGCTGACGCTGACCATCCAATTCCTGATGGCTCCCACCCACACCATCGGTGGAATAAATTATGCCGATGTCTGGCATGCGAGCCTCTCAATCATCGGTGGTGGATTGATCCTGGCTGGTATCCTTACAATCCTCTACATTGAAGTTATCGTACCCCGTCGCCTTGTTATAGCAGAAGCAGTGAAATAGTTTATGATGATCAAAAAAGAGGTGCGATAAACGCACCTCTTTTTTGATCATCCTCTCGGTTGCTGCTGTGTGATGCAGTGAATATTGCCACCGCCCAGCAGGATTTCCCGGGCTGGTATGCCCACCACCTTGCGGTCAGGCAGGGCTCGCTGAAGCGTCTCGAGTGCCTGTTGATCGTGGGGATCATCAAAGGTGGGTACAATCGCCCCGCCATTGCAGAGATAGAAATTGATATAGGATGCAGCCATCCGGTCGCCAGCCTGGCGCGGCAGGGTGCCATCCACGGAATCCACCCCCTCCGCCTCCTCAGGAGCAATGATAACCGGATCGGGCTGGTAAACCTTGACCACCTCGAACTTGCACCCCCTGGCATCCGTGGCTGCCGCCAATCGTTCCAAGGCATCTTTTGAAATGGGATACTGCGGATCATTGTGGTCATCCGTCCAGGTCAAGGCCACCACGCCGGGGCGCAGGAAACAGGCCAGGTTATCCACATGACCGTTGGTTTCGTCATTGTAAACTCCTGAACCCAGCCATACAATTTTCGTTGCCCCCGTGTACTCTTGCAAGTAGCCTTCGATCTCCTCTCGGGTGAGCTGCGGATTGCGGTTCTCGTTGAGCAGGCATTCCTCGGTAGTCAGGAGGGTACCATCCCCATCGACATGGATCGAGCCGCCTTCCAGTACCAACGGGGCGCGATACAGATCAAGGCCTTCCAACTCGGCCACCTTCCATGCAACCATATCATCAAGATCCCAGGGGAAATACAGGCCACCGTTCAACCCGCCCCAGGCGTTGAATATCCAATCCACCAGGCGCACTCCGCCCCTGCCATCCACCACGCTGGTGGGACCATTGTCGCGCATCCAGGCATCGTTGTTGGACAGTTCCACCACCCGGGTGTGGGCTGGCAGCATGTTGCGGGCATTATGGAACTGGCGATGGTTGACGCCCATCGTGATAGGTTCAAAGCGGGAAATGGCTTCAGCAACGGCGGCAAAAGTCTTCTGGGCAGGCTTGGCACCAAGCCGCCAGTTATCCGTCCGTTCCGGCCACAACATCCAGGTCCGGGAATGCGGTGCCCATTCCGGGGGCATGAAGTAGCCGTCAGCGCGAGGTGTCGAAGGAATCAGGTGGGCCATATCGTTCTCCAGGGCAAGCGTTCTTCAAACAGGATGGATAGGATGCATCTGGCGGAATTTCATCGGATGATCCCGCAGAATTATCCTACGCCAGGATTTGACAACAGGAAAGGTTCACCCATTACCGTTCTTCCATGAATGCTTCGATCCGGCCTTTATGATAATCCTTGAGTTGCTCGGAAGGGAGCTTCAATCGTGGATACACAAAGTAAGCCAGCAAGCCTTTCTCGGTATGCAGGCGGTTCTCGGACTGGTCGAAGATGATCGAACGCGGGTGATCCATCACATCGTCGGTGGCTTCCACGCCGCGCGAGGCCGGCAAGCAGTGCATGAACTTGCAATGCGGAGGAGCCTTCTCGAATAACTGCTTGTTCACCTGGTAAGTTGGCATAAAAGCGGCCCGCCGCTCGGGGATCTGGTTTTCCTGGCCCACCCACCACCAAAGGTCGGTGTAGATAAAATCGGCTTCCCTGACGGCTGCCAGCGGGTTGTCCGTGACCGTGAGACTGCCGCCCGATTCCCGGCAGTTTTCCTGCGCCCAGGCCTGCCACTCCGCCGGAGCCTGGTACTTCTGCGGGGCAGCATGGGTGAAGTTCATGCCCATCCGGGTGCAGACCAGCATCAGCGACGAGAGCACGTTGGTGGCATCGCCGATGAAGGTTACATTCAAATCTTCCAGTCGCTTCCCGGCTGGCATGTGCTCGATCATGGTGGTCACATCGCAAACCACCTGGGTGGGATGGTTGTAATCCGTCAGACCGTTGAGCACCGGCACTTCGGCGTGTTGGGCCAGCTCGGTGATGGTGGCGTGCTTGAGTGTGCGGGCAAAGATCGCATCGCACATGCGTGAAAGGACTTTGGCCGTATCGTACATCGACTCGCGCACTCCCAGGTGGATCTCGCCCGGCTTGAGATACAGGGCATGCCCACCCAGTTCGGTCATCGCGACCTCGAACGAGACGCGCGTCCTTGTAGATGGTTCCTCGAAGATCATCGCCAGCGAGGCATCCTGCAGCAGTTTGGGCGTACAACCTTGCTTATCGGCCGCCTTGATCATGCGGGTCAGCTCGATCATATCGAGCAGTTCCTGTTTACTGAAATCCTGTGTGTCAATGAAATGACGGAGCATAAAAAATCCTTTCTTCTTCATTCCATTTTCTTTCTTGGAAAAGGGATGAAGTTGAACTCGAAAGTATCCATCTTCGTTATCGATGTGTCAATATCACAAAGGATGTGCGGATTGTAAAATGAATTGGCAAGGGGTTTCAAGTGCCAAATGTCATTTCATGTCCACCTTGCGCGACATCAGGGAAGGAAATGGAGCCTTTGAGCAGGTTGAATGTTCCTTGTAGATCATACCGTTTATAATAACGGCTCATTCCAATACACCGGACCAAACATGACAACCCTTGAATCCCAACCAACCAGCAAATTCAACACCGGGCAAGTACTGACCATCGTGGGGGGACATTTCGTCCACGATATATTCACGGCCTTCGTCGCACCTCTCCTGCCGCTCATCATCGAGAACCTATCCATCTCCCTGACCCTGGCCGGCGCGCTGACCGCCATCATGCAATTGCCATCGATCCTGAATCCGTTCATCGGCCACCTGGCAGACCGCATCAGCGTGCGCCATTTCGTGATCTGGGCGCCAGCCATAACAGCCACAGCCATCGGCCTGATCGGTATCGCTCCCACCTATACCGCCCTGGCAGTGTTACTTTTCATCTCCGGGATCAGTTCAGCGATCTTCCATTCCCCTGCACCGGCCATGGTAGCCCAGATTTCTGGGTCATCGGTTGGAAAAGGCATGAGCTGGTTCATGGCAGCTGGCGAACTGGGACGCTCCCTTGGCCCGCTCATGGCAGTTGGCACAGTGTCCATCCTGGGCTTCGAAGGATTGCCGCGCCTGATAGTGCTCGGTTGGGGCATGTCCCTGGTGCTGCTCTGGCGCCTGCAAAAAGTCAGCGGGGGCTCTTCCGCACCAGGTTCACTACGCTTACTCATCCCGCTATTGCGGACCGTCTTCCTGCCACTATTATTCATCAATCTCTTCCGGCTTATGCTGATCGTGGCGCTGTCCGTTTACCTGCCCACCTTCCTGAGTATGGAAGGTAATTCACTGGTTTTTGCCGGGATCGCCCTTTCGATCTTGGAATTAGCGGGTGTGGGCGGAGCGTTGTTGAGCGGCACCCTGAGCGACAGGCTTGGCAGGAAACCGATCCTGCTGATCACCAGTCTGGTTTCATCCCTCCTGATGCTGCTTTTCATCGAGGTCCCGCAAGGCTGGTGGACCATCCCCCTGCTGATCCTGCTGGGCTTCACTGCGCTCTCCTCAGCGCCGGTCATGATGGCCATCGTGCAGGACCACGCGCCCAACAACCGCGCCGCCGGGAATGGCCTGTATATGTCGATCAATTTCCTGTTGCGCTCCGGAATCCTGGTGTTGATCGGCGCATTCGGCGACAAGGTTGGCCTGCGCACCACCTTCTTCTGGATCGCGATCATCTCCTTCCTGGCCATACCGGCCATCCTGACCCTGCCCGGCAAGCTGAAAGAAGACAGGGAATAAACCCCGCCAACAAGTAACCCTCCCACAATTCCACCTGCGGGAGGGCTCTTCTATCATGAGACCGTATGCAACAAAGCCATATTTGGCGGGCGCATAGCACCCACCGGGAAACCAGCGATCAACACCACCTGGCTGCCCTTCTCTACCACACCGGAGGCTTTCAATGCTGATTCCACATGGGCAATCATCCCCTCCACGGTATCGGTGAAAGGCACGCATTGCGGGATCACCCCCCACATCAGTGCCATACGGCGGTAGGTATGCTCCTCGGGAGTACAGGCCAGGATGGGCACACCTGGCCGGGCTTTGGCCATTAGGGCCGCCGTTCGTCCGCTATTGGTGAAGACCGCGATGGCAGCCACTTCCCGATCACAGGCCAGTTCGCGCGCCGCGCGTGCCAACGAGGCAGCATCATCGTGGGTCTCGATCAAGCCAGGAGCAGCCAGGTGTCCCCATTCACCAAAACCAGCTTCTGCCCGGCAAACAATGCGACTCATTAACTCCACGCTCTCCACCGGGTACTCGCCAACCGCTGTTTCACCCGAAAGCATGACAGCGTCCGTGCCATCGAAAATGGCATTGGCCACATCCGAAGCCTCGGCGCGGGTTGGCAGTGGCTCATGCAGCATCGACTCCAGCATTTGCGTAGCGGTGATGACGATCTTCCCCAACCGGTTGGCCTCTTGGATGATTCGTTTCTGTGCCAGTGGAACCTCCTCGGGCGGCATCTCGACCCCCAGGTCACCGCGCGCCACCATCACCCCATCTGCAACGGTCAGAATATCATCCAGGTTCTCCAATGCGCGCGGGCGTTCCAGTTTGGCGATCAAAGCCGGTGGAAATTCCATCCGTTGGGTTTCGATGGCTTTCCGCACCTGCAGCACATCCTCGGCACTCTGCACGAAAGATATGGCTACATAGTTCACACCCAGAGAGAGTCCAAATTCCAGGTCGTTTGCATCCTTTTCGGTAAAACCGGGGATATCGAGCCGCACACCGGGTAGGTTGATGCCTTTGTGGGAAGAGAGTAAACCGCCATTCTTCACCTGGGCAGTGATCGTAGATTCGCTTGCATCGGTTACCTTCAAGGAAATCCGCCCGTCATCCAACAGGATACGATCCCCGGCGGAGATACTCCCAAACAATTCCGGGAAATCGACCGGGATCCAGGCCCGGTCATCGGTCACCGGCCGGCGGTCACCTTGAAGGCGCAGGTGAACTATCTGCCCTTCATCCAGCTTGATGGGCTGGTCCAACTCCCCCACCCGGATTTTCGGTCCCTGCAAATCTTGCAGGATGGCCAGGGGTCGGCTCAAACGATCGGCGAGGCGACGCAGGCTCGAGATCCGGGCAGCGTGCTCGTCATGGGTCCCGTGCGAGAAATTGATGCGCGCCACATCCATTCCGGACAGGAACATGCGCTCCAGTACAGGTTCATGCGCGCTCGCTGGACCAATGGTGGCGACGATCTTCGCCCTGCGATTACAGTTCATGGCTCTATTATAAACGTTTGTCCCGCAAGGTTCATCGAAGATATTATGGTTCTTTGGGAATCGCCGGAAGAGGAAGGAAATTGGGGGTATGGGGCGGGTTCCGCCCGCCCCATACCCCCAATATCTTTCCATCCATCACGGCAACTCCCAGAGAGCCGATATTATTGTTTCGATAGTACCTGCGGGACAAGGGCTTTCGGTAAACTTTTCTGATAACCGGCTAAATGTAGTTCAACTCCCTGGCCTGTTTCTGCAACTCGTCCCGGAAATCAGGATGCGCTACATTGATCAGCAAAAGCGCCCGCTGGCGGATGGATTTGCCATACAGGTCAGCAACGCCGTACTCGGTAACTACATAACGGATATGGTTGCGGGAAGTCACTACGCCGGCGCCCTGCTTGAGCATGGCTGCAATGCGGGTGATGCGCGTTCCATCCCGCAAGGTGGTGGTGCTGGGTAAGGCAATAACAGGCACGCCATCTTTCGAGCGTGAAGCCCCGTAGATGAAATCCAACTGTCCACCAACGCCGCTGTAGAGTTTCGGACCGATGCTATCAGCACAGACCTGGCCGGTCAGGTCGACCTCGATGGCCGAGTTGATCGCCACCATGCGCTCGTTCTGTGCGATCACGAACGGATCGTTGACATACTCTGTGCGATGGAATTCAATGATCGGGTTATCATCGATCCATTGGTAGAGGCGGCGTGTGCCCAGTATGAAGCCTGCCACAATCTTGCCGGGATGCAGGGTTTTGCGGGCATTTGTCAGTACTCCAGCATCCACCAGGCCAATGACGCCGTCCGAGAACAACTCGGAGTGGACACCCAAATCCTTTTTGCTGTAAAGGTACTTGAGAACCGCATCCGGGATGGCGCCAATGCCCATCTGCATGGTGGCACCATCGGGGATCAATTCGGCAATATAGCCAGCAATCTTCTCAATGGTATCGGAAGGGCCTTCATCGCCCATCGCCAGCTCAGGAATGGGATAGTTGACCGGCACGATGTAATTCAGGCGGCTGACATGCAGGAACGAATCGCCCAAGGCACGCGGCATCTGTTCGTTGACTTCGGCAATGATGACTTTAGCCGATTCGGCCGGCGATTTGGTCAGGCCGACCTCCACGCCCAGGCTGCAGAAACCATGCTCATCCGGCGGGGAAACGTGGATGACCGCCACATCCACCGGCAAGATGCCGCGCTTGAAGAGCAACGGGAACTCCGAGAGCAGAACAGGCGTGAAATCCGCCCGCCCTTCATGCACCGCCTTGCGAATGTTGGCGCTGATGAACATGGTATTGACCCGCAGGTGGCCTTCCATTTCCGGTTTGACATAATCTGCCGAACCAACGGTCAGCGCCTGGCATACTTCCACATTTTGCAGTTCAGGGGCATATTCCACCAAGGCAGCCAGCACGGTCTGTGGAACGGACACATTGCCGGTCATGAAGACGCGATCGCCGGATTTGATTGCTGCCCGCACCGCTTCCTGGGCCGTTACAACACGAGATTGATAAATGTTACTCCAATCCATTGCAGCGTCTCCTTTATGGACCAAACCTGGTCAGTTGGCGTACTTCGCCTTTGTAGGTATTGAGAGCCGATGCAATGGCAGCATCTTTGGCAACTGCGCCATCCACACCAAGGTTGGCAATCTCCATGATATACGGCAGGGCGGAATTTATGAACGCGTGCACCGATGTGCGGGCAACAACGCCTGGGATGTTGGGAACACAGTAATGGATGACGCCTTCCTCGACATAGGAGGGTTTATCGTGCTTGGTGGGACGCGAAGTTTCGAAACAACCACCCTGATCAATGCTCAAATCGATGATAACCGAGCGTGGCTTCATATTGGCAACAACGCTGCGCTTGACCACGATCGGGGCACGTGATCCGGGAACCAGTACCGCCCCAATAACAACATCCGCATAGGCGCAGCAACGCTCGACGTTGTACTGCGAGGCTACCATGGTCACAATGCAAGGGAAGCGTTCATAGATGCGTTGCAAGGCTTCGAAATTTGTATCCAAAACGGTAACATGCGCGCCAAAACTAATGAAAGCGCTGGCAGCATGCGTGCCGGCCATACCCGCCCCAAGGATAACCACTTCTGCCGGTGGCACACCCGGCAACCCGCACAGCATGATCCCTTTGCCTCCATTGTTGTTCTGCAATAAACCGGCTGCGATCTGGGCCGTCATCAGACCACCGATCTGACTGAGGGCGCCCAGGATCGGCAGGCTGCCATCCGGCAGGCGTACCTGTTCCCAGGCAATTGAGGTGATCTTCTTCTCCAGCAGTTTATCGATGCGTTCCTGACGGCTCGATGCCAGGTAAAGGAACCCTGCCAGCGCCTTGCCTGGCTGGATCCACTCCAATTCCTGTTGGAGCGGTCGGGCAAACTTCAGGACAATGTCCCCACGGCCATAGGCCTCCTCAGGCGAGTAAACCACCCGCGCTCCGGCTCGCTCATAATCCTGGTTGCTGAAACCAGCCCCAACCCCCGCTTCGTTTTCCACAAAGCAGGCATGTCCGTTGCGGGTGAGCATTTCCACGCCGATTGGCGAGATCCCAACCCTGAACTCGAACGGACGGCGTTCTTTTGGAATGCCAATATTCATACATTCCTCCTTGAATGAATTTCTCTTACGGTATATTGAGCACTTCTCGGATGCGTGTCAGTGCCCAATCGATATCATCTTTGTCTATGATGAGTGGTGGAGCAAAACGGATCACATGCTCATGCGTTTCTTTGGCAAGGATATTCCTCGCTTTCAACGCTTCGCAGAACCGACGTGCGCCCCCCGCCTTCTTCTTCAACTCTACACCAATCAACAGCCCGCGCCCGCGCACATTCTGAACATGTGGGCTGGGAATCTCTGCCAATTGTTCCATAAAGTAAGTTCCTAGTTCGTATGCCCGTTGAGCCAACTTCTCTTCGCGGATCACAGCCAGGGCTGCCCGGGCGATGGCTGCCCCAAGCGGGTTGCCCCCGAATGTCGAACCGTGTTCGCCCGGCGCGAACAAGCCCATAACTGCCTCATCAGCCAAAACTGCCGATACCGGATAGAAACCGCCTGAAAGGGCTTTACCAATGATCATCATGTCCGGATGCACAAACTCGTAATCGCAGGCAAACAACTTGCCAGTGCGCCCGAGGCCAGTCTGGATTTCATCAGCGATGAAGAGAACATTGAGTTTCCCGCATATCTCAGCAACCTTGCGTAAATATCCGTCAGGCGGCAGGATGACACCCCCCTCTCCCTGGATGGGTTCCAACATCACCGCTGCTGTATTAGGGGTGATCGCCCTTTCGATCGCATCCGCATCGCCATAGGGGACCAGGATGAAACCGGGCGTAAATGGCCCAAAATCATCACGGTATAGCGGTTCGGTCGAGAACGAAATGGTGGTTGTGGTTCGTCCGTGGAAATTCCCTTCACAGACGATGATCTGCGCCTGGTGACGCGGCACACCCTTGACTGTGTATGCCCATTTACGGGCGAGCTTGATGGCTGTTTCGACCGCTTCGGCACCACTGTTCATTGGCAGGGACATCCCGTAACCGGTCATCTCCGAGAGTTCTTTATAGAGCAGCGGCAACTGGTCATTGCGGAAAGCACGCGAGGTCAGGGTGATCTTCTGCGCCTGCGCCTGCATCGCAGCCAGTATCCTGGGATGAACATGCCCCTGGTTGAGCGCAGAATAGGCGCTCAGGCAATCCAGGTATTTATTCCCATCCACATCATAAACCCAAACCCCCTCCCCGCGCTCCAGCACCACATCCAGAGGGTGGTAATTATGTGCCCCGTATTTTTCTTCAAGTTCAATATAATCTACCGAACGCATTCACTACTCCTGAAATCATTCAACCTTTTCGACCACTTCTATGCAACGCCAAACAAGCGAGCCAGGATCGCTTTCTGGGCATGCAAGCGGTTGTGGGCCTGCGGGAAGATCACCGAATGCGGGCCATCAGCTACTTCATCAGTCAACTCATGGTTCCGGTGGGCCGGCAGGCAATGCATGACGATCACATCCTTATCCGCTTCGCCAACCAATTTTGCATTAACCTGGTAGGGTGGGAATACCTTTTCGCGCTTGACGGCATCCTCTTCCTGGCCCATGCTGGTCCAGGTATCGGTGTAGATCACCTGCGCACCCCGCACAGCCTCATGCGGGTCGCGCAGGAACCGGAACTGCGAACCTGTCTCCCTGGCTGCATCCTCGGCAACCGAAATCGCCTTTGGATTCATATCGTAGCCTTCCGGGCTGGCCAGGGTGAAATTCCAGCCCAGTTTGGCGCAGACATGCATCAGGGATACCGCCACATTGTTGGCATCGCCGACGAAGGTCACATTCAAGCCCCTGGCAGGACCGAATTTCTCTTGGATGGTCAGCGCATCCGCCATACCCTGGCAGGGATGGTTGTAATCGCTCAAACCGTTGATCACCGGAACCGATGACCATTCCGCCAGTTCCAGGACATGTGCATGAGCGAAGACGCGCGCCATCATGGCCTGCACATAACCGGACATGACGCGCGACACATCGGCGATCGATTCACGCTTGCCCAGGCCGATCTCGTTTGGCGAAAGGTAGAGCGCATCCCCACCCATGTGACGCATGGCCATATCGAAAGAAACCCGCGTCCGCAGGCTCGGCTTCTGGAAGATCATCCCCAGCACCTTTCCCTTGAACAAGGGTTGGTTGCCGCCTGAAAAATGCTCCTTCTTCAAACGGATGGCCAGATCCAGTAAATCCTGGATCTCTGCCGGGGAAAAATCTGAAATCGCCAGAAAGTGCTTCATGATCTACTCCTCATCAAGTGTAAGTATCTTGCCCGATTGCAGGTGCGTCAAGTGAAGAATTGCACCCGTTTCGTGAAATACATCACATTTAAATGTCTACACGAAATTTTTTCCAGTAACGAGAAATCCCATCCGCCCCCATCCAGGTGGGATTTGCGATCTCATACAGGTAGAGAATATCCTCATCCAGGCCCAATTGCAGGGCTTGCGCGCGGCAGAAAGCCACAAAGCGCTCCCGCAACTGCTCGATTGGCGGATCGGACGGCATGACTGCCTCCATCCACTCCATGGTCTCGTCCAGAATCCGCATGGCGAGTTCCAGGTGCGCTTCCGCATCATCGAAGAAACCAAAATGCGTAGGCGCGATCCGCTTGAAACCAACCTTCATCAAGCGCTCCAAACTGGCATACCATTTCTCAAAATTCAGTTCCGGAGGAACAAACGGCATCCGCATGTAGAGCGGCCCCGGGATGCGCACACCGCCGATATCACCGCTGAAACAAGTATCTTCAATAACCCAGGCGACATGGTGCTCCGCATGGCCAGGCGTATACAGGGCAGTAACCTGCCGATCACCAAAGGTGATCACCTCGCCATCTTCCACCGCCACCAACTTCTCTTCCGGGACAGGCAGGAACTGCCCCCAAAGAAAATCCATCTTCTCCTGATAGATACGCCTTGCGCTTGAAATCAACTTCTCGGGATTGATCAGGTGTGGCGCTCCAATCGGGTGAACATAAATCTGGGCGCCCTGCTGCGCCATCCAGCCGGCCGCGCCGGCATGGTCAAGGTGGATGTGGGTCAGAAAAACATGGGTGACATCCTTCGGAGTCAACCCATGTTCTGCCAGGTTCGCGGTCAGCGCTTCCACCGTCGACCCGGGACCGGTTTCCACTAAAGCAGCCCCGTCCCGGTGCAGGATCAGGTAGGCGGCAATGGCATCCTGCTTTTGCAGAAAATGAAGATCTAGTGGGTAAACTGATAATGACATCCTTATGCTCCTGTGGAAGCCTGTGCTACCCGGTAGGGCATCATCTTCGGGAAAGTAAGCTGCTGGTACATGACAGCAAAGCTCTCCAACTGTTTCCCTATATCCATCCCGCATTCGATCGGGCAAACCGGGATATTGCGCGCCGCCAGACCCGCCAATAAGGGTTCGCTCGATTCCTGTCCGCCAAATGTCTCCGCCCGCAACAGGATCACCATCGGCCGCAGGTTGCGGCCCTGGGCATCCTCCGCAGCCAGGATCACATCCGGGCGCGTCGAAGATGTGACCAGCATCACGCTGCTCCCGATCGGCAGCAATTTCGACTGTGTCGAAACCAGCCCATGCAGTGGCAACTGTCCATCCGGTTGCAGGAAAGCCAAAGTTTCCAGGATCTTCCCTGTCTGACGATCCCCGCGCTCGGCCGGCAGGATCGTGAAGCGGATCCCAGCCGAAGCCAAACCCACCGAGCGCCGCTCCGCCAGGAAATAACGCGCCAGCGATCCGGTGACGCTAACCGCATACTCGAACGTATCGTCCGGCAGGCGGAAACGGGTGCGCTTCTGCAACCACCAACCCTGGCCCAAACGGTCATCCTCACCAGGCTCTTTCATCAAATGAGTGGATTTTTGCGCATCCAGGAAAAGCCATACTTCCGCTTGGGGATCCTGTTCGAACTCTTTCACCATGAAACGGTTGCGCCGGGCTGTGCTTGGCCAATGGATGCGCTTCATCGGGTCTCCGGGAACATACTCGCGCACGCCAACCGCATGTGGCGTGACTTCGGTTGTTTTCTGGCGTACAGCCTTGCCGCCAGGCAGCAATCCCGGGGGGGTATGGAATACGGGTATATCGACTGTCATTGGCAGGACAACCAATGTTTCCCGTGCGGGGGATTTCCGTTGGGTAACGAACAGACCGAATGGATCGCCAGACAGCAATGTGGTCGGTCCAAGCGGGAATGCACCTCGATGCGTCAGCCAGGTGCGGGCAATGTAAGATCGTTTCTGCCTGCCGCCGATGGCCGTCAACAGACGTGCGCCAGCAGCCTGTGGCAATGTCGACTGGTTGTCAACTTCCACCCATAGGCAAGGCCAGTGGGATTTATTGCTCAACACGAATTGCTCTTCGAATACCTCGCCAACGCTGGCCCGCAAAGATCGGGCATTTCGCGCAACCCGCATGCCACGTATGGACAGAATAGCCCAGAAATACGTAACCAGGAACAGGAAAAAGCTAATGTAAGTAATACGCGCATAAATAGCAAGGCCAGTTGCCAGCCATCCCAAAATACCGCCTGCAATTGCTGCAAGCAACAGCCAGCGTACAGCACGGGCTTGCTTCACGCACCGCCCTCCATATAATCACCGCCGGGAACGGCTACTCTTCCGAGGATCTCGTCGATGATTCTTTCTGCGCTCAATTCACGCAAACGCGCTGCCGGACTGACAATGATTCGGTGGGCCAGGACCGGAACGGCTAGCATCTTGATATCATCCGGCAGCACATAGCTCCTCCCGCGCAAGGCTGCCAGGGCCTGCCCTGTACGGAACAATGCCAATGATCCACGCGGGCTGGCGCCCAGATAGATATCCGCATTCTCGCGTGTTTGCGTAACAAGCTCAATAATATATTTCTTCACGGCATCCGACACAAATACCATTTTAATAGCCCCCATCGCATCCAGGATTTCCTTGGATTTGATCACCGGCTTCAATTCTTCGATTGGATGTCTCAATTGCTGGCGTTCCAAGATCTCGATTTCATCCGAAGGATTTGGATACCCCAATCGCACCCGCACCAGGAAACGGTCCAGTTGTGCCTCGGGTAACGGGAAAGTCCCTTCATACTCGATCGGATTCTGAGTTGCCAGCACCATGAACGGGCTGGGCGCTTTATGAGTCTTTCCATCCACAGTAATCTGGCGTTCTTCCATGGCCTCGAGCAGAGCAGCCTGGGTCTTGGGTGTAGCCCGGTTGATTTCATCCACCAACACTACCTGTGAAAGGATGGGCCCGGGGCGGAATTCGAACTCACCCTTTGCCTGGTTATAAATGGAAACACCAGTCACATCGCTGGGGAGCATGTCAGGGGTGAACTGTAGCCGGTTGAAGGAACAGCCAAGTGAAAGGGCCAGGCTACGCGCCAGCACAGTCTTCCCTACACCTGGCACATCCTCGATCAGGATGTGCCCCTGGCAGAGCAGGCCTATGGTGACAAATTCCACCGTCTGGCGCTTGCCTACCATCACTTTTTCCAGGTTTTCCATCAATCGGTTGCCGAAATTTTGAATATCGATCATGTTAACCTCTTCGTTTTGATCTCAGGAATCAATCATCCCAATTTTACACGCTCTTACAAACAGAACGTGTCTTTTCTGGAGAACGGGAACATCCACAGTAGATATAAACAACCGCGACATCATTCACCTGGCCGTGGAATATAGCTACCTTCAACCCAGCCATCTCGCCCCGTGCCGGTTTCCTTCTTCCAAACCGGCACGATCTCTTTTAGCCGGTCGATGCCATAGCGGGCCGCATCGAAAATGCCCGTATCACGATGGGCGGCTGTACAGATGACAAGAACACTCAGCGCCCCGGGGTATAACCGACCCACCCGCTGCACAATGGCGACTCCCTCGACGGTTGGCCATCGTACGCGAATCTCGTCGGTAATTTGTCGCATCTTCGCCTCGGCCATGGGCCGGTAGGTTTCATACTCCAGGTAACTTGTTTCGTGGCTCTCTTCCCCACTGGTAAAACCACGAACAATGCCTGTAAAGATCGCAGCAGCACCCGTTGTAGGCAAGGTAACCATCGCCAACAGGGCATCCATGTCAAATTCATCTTCTGTGATCGACACAATTGTGGGAAAGGATTGTGATGGCATCATCGCTGGGATTCATCCGCCAGAGACGGGCGGGAATATTGCAACTTCTGAATCGTCTGGGATGATATTCTCATCGAAGCCGAATTCACGGTTGACGGCCACCAGGACAGTTTTCATTGACTCCGTCAACTTTGGATATGTTTTTGCCAGATATCTTTTCAGCCCTTGAACGGTGGTTCCCGGTGCGAGATCCAATTCAACAGACTTTACACCAGTATAGTCACGCAATGTGGCAAAGAAGAGTACTGTTATCTTCATCTCAAACAACACCCATGTCGTCTGGGGGCTCTATTCATTTTTCACGTCCCCCGATAATCCGCCATGCTTTTCGATAAGCCGTATGTTTTGGATGCTCATTGTCTTCTCAACCGCTTTTGCCATATCGTAAACCGTTAGCGCGGCAACCGATACCGCCGTCAGGGCTTCCATTTCCACGCCTGTTTTCCCGGTCACGCGTACAGTGGCCTTAATTTGCATACCGGGCAGAGAATCATCAGGATCCAGTTCCACTTCCACCTGGGTAAGGGAAAGAGGATGACATAACGGGATCAATTCCGAGGTTCGCTTGGCAGCGGAAATTCCCGCGATTTGGGCGACGGTTAATACATCTCCCTTCTTCATCATGCCAGCTCGAATCAAATCCAAAGTTTCCCGTTTCATGACAACTTCCCCGCGGGCAATGGCAACGCGCTCTGTATCCTTTTTATCTCCCACATCAACCATATGCGCACGACCTGCTGGATCGAGGTGGGTCAAATTTTGCTTGGGCATGTGCCGATTATACGATATTTGCGTCTGAGAGACGTCTTGGAAATATCCCTCCCAAGAATGGTTTTTCAAACGGAACTTCTCCAGCCCGCAGGTACACACTGGTATAATCCGGCGCATGGAATTGAGCGTTGCAGGATATCAAACAAACCAATATACTGTCCATACTCCAGTTTATGAGGGTCCGCTCGATTTGTTACTGGATTTGATCGAACGAGCAGAACTGGAGATCACCACAATTTCGTTGGCGATGGTAACCGATCAATACCTTGCATACATTCACAAATTCAGTCAGGTTGCCGCCGAACAAATCTCAGCCTTTCTTGTCATCGCTGCCAAGCTGCTGCAAATCAAATCAGAAGCCCTGCTACCTCGCCCACCCACCCGTGAAACAGGAGAAGAAGACCCCGGTGAAGCACTGGCTCGCCAGCTAAGAATCTATAAGCGATTCAAGGAGGTTGCAGGATGGTTGGAAACACGCGCAGAACAAAACCTGCGCACCTACCTGCGAATTGCTCCGCCTCCAAAAGTGGAGGGCCGTTTGGATCTCTCTGATATCAACATCACCGATCTTATTATGGCAGCCGAGATGATTTTTTCACAAGAACAGGAAAAGGCTGCCCTCGGGACGGTTATTGCCCCACCGAAAATTACCATCCGGGAGAAGATCGCTCTGATAGCGAAAATACTGAGAAGTAGCCACTCAACGACCTTCTCAACACTAATCGGGCAGAAGAATACGCGCTTGGAAGTGGTAGTTACTTTCCTGGCTTTACTGGAATTGGTAAAGCGTTATCATGTATCCGCTCAACAGGAACAGGTTTTCGGCGATATTCAAATCCAACCCCTGGTAGCCTTTGACGAGGCAGAACAGATCGATATCGAGTTCGAGTGATAATAATGATCCCGCAGACTCTTGCATATCATCATGGGGAATTTTGTGTTTAAAAAGATATTTTTAAATCCATTGCGCGATCAATTAATTTCTGCGTTTTCAAACTGATGGCAAATTCGCACTTGACAAAAGCAATTATTAATGGGTATAATCAGCACAACCTTACAGAATTGTTAGGTCCGTGTAAGGAAAGCACAAGCCATTTGAAAATAAAAGATTTTTTTAGGAGTTTCCTTACAAATTTGTAAGGACAACAAAAGAAGCTAAGTATGATCAACTCTACAGAGCTAATTACTTATCCCCCTCGTAAGGAGTTATCAATGACCAGCCAGGTACAACAATTGGCGACGAGCATGGCAATGTCATACGATGAATTTATCGGCGAAATGCGCAAGCGCGGTTGCAGTGAGCCTACCGCCCTGAAAATTTGGAATGGTGCCTACGAAGATTTCAATGATTTCAAAGACAACGACATTTACCTGAGCAACCTTCGCAAGGCGGCTGATGTACTTAAGGTTAGAACGGGAATGCTTATCCCAAAATGAACAATTTCGTAAATCTAATCCGTTATCTCTCTACATATAGATCTTTCTAGAAATCGAGGAACCCTCATGGAACTTTATAGATATATCGAAATTCTTTGGGCCAGAAAGTGGATAATATTACTCGTAATCGCCCTAACAATGATTGTGGTTGTCACAGGAACCCGACTACAGACTCCTGTATATCAAACGAGCGCGACTCTTCGAATTGCTGCGTCTGCCGCTGGTAATCTGGAATGGTATGAGTACAAATATACCACTGAGTTAATGAACACTTACGCAGAAATTGCCACAAGCGGATCAACCTTGGAAGAGCTATCGAACCGACTTGGGGGTAAATTGCCCCTCAACATTGCAGCGGAATTTCTTCCCGATACAGAACTGATTTTAATTTCCGTTGAAGATCCTGATCCCCAGTTCGCTGCAACAGCCGCCAATTCACTTGCGGAAATCCTTGCATCACAAGCGAATAAACTTTATCTTGGTAGCTTAAAGAGCCCCATCGATTTCTTTAGCGAATATCTTGCACAAGCACAAGCAGAGCTTGAACGGGCACGGCAGGAATATGCACAACTCTTGGTTGCAACACCGGAAGCTCCGGATCAATTGTTCCTTGCCAATGAAGTCTTGCAAGAGAAAGAATTAGTTTATCAAAACTTACTCGAGCAGTATGAAAAGGCCCGCTTTCGAGAAGATGTTAATGCGAACCTGGTATCTTTGATAAATCCAGCCGGGATACCGAAGAGCCCATCGAAACCAGAGCCCTTGATCAATTATGGTTTAGGGGCGATTGTCGGCCTGGTAGGGGGCGTAGTGCTGGCCCTGGTGATTGAAAACATGGATCCGAAGTATTATCGAACGGAAGATATCCAAACCGCCCTTGCAGCCAATACTCTGGGGAAACTTCCAAAATCCCGCAGATCCAAAGTAAATATTTTCAAAGCCAGTGATACCTGGCTGGCTGAAGCCTTTCGCCTCTTGGTTACAAGCATTTCCCAACACGATCATCCTAAAACCAAGAAAGTATATCTGGTTGCAGGTGCGGAACCCAAGCAAGGCTCATCTACAATTATCTCCAATCTGGCTTTTTCCTTTGCCGAGCGTGGCGAGAAGGTTATCGTAATCGACTGCAACTTCAAGGCCCCTAAGCAGCATGGTTTATTCGAACTATCCAACGAGAAAGGGCTAAAGGAGATCGTAGAGGATAATCTGGATCCCAATGAATGCATCCAAAAAGGCCCAGTTGATGGTTTGAGCGTTCTGACCAGCGGTTCACCTTCTGAAAACCCCTACAAACTTCTTGTTTCTCCACAGATGAAAAAACTGCTCGCCAATCTCTGCAAACAGTTCGACCGTATCCTGCTCGACACAACGGCGATATTATCTGCAGCGGATGCCTTTGCACTGACACCCAATGTAGATGGTGTCATCCTGGTAGCACGGCGGGGACGCGCCAGGCAAAAGGTTATCCAAGAATCAAAAGATCTCATGCAACAAATCCCGGAAAAATTCATTGGCCTGATCGTAAATGAAGCATAGAGTTCTGACAATACTGTTCACTTTATTATGAAAGGAGACAATGATATGCAAGAGGAAGCCCATGTAGAGTTTGATCTGATACGAAAACACGAAGCATTCTTTGTGTCTCGGAGAGTGAATAATCCGAATTATTACCATGCCGTAAAACGCGCAATCGATTTCACCATTGCACTTGCATTGCTGGTGATTCTGTCCCCATTGATGCTTCTAACCGCGGCGATTATTTACGTTTACTCACCTGGCCCGGTATTCTTTGTACAGGAACGGGCGGGGGCTAAAAGAGAGTCGCGGGGCAAATATTCTTGCTGGAAGAGAGCAAACTTCAAATGCTACAAGTTCAGGACGATGAAAGTCAATGCAGATCCTTCCATTCATAAGGCCTATATCCAAGCCCTGATCGAGAATGATGAGGAGCAGATGACCGCCCTCCAAACTGCTCCAACCCGGCCTCGCAAAGCTAACATCGATCATGAAATATTGACGGCTCTGCAAACTGCCCCGACCAGACCCCGAAAGCTCGTGAACGATTCCAGAATTATCCCCCCGGGGAAATTACTACGGAAACTCAGCCTCGACGAACTCCCCCAACTATTCAATGTTTTACGAGGAGAAATGAGCTTGGTAGGGCCCAGACCGGCGATCCCTTACGAAGTAGAAATGTATAAGCCATGGCACATGCGACGGCTGGAGGCGCTCCCAGGCATTACCGGTTTGCAACAGGTTACCGCACGTTGCACGGCCGATTTTGATCAGCAGGTGAAGTTAGATATTGAATATGTAAAGAACCAATCGCTCTGGCTTGACATCAAGATCATACTGAAAACGCCTTTTGCTGTTATTTCCGCAAAAGGGGCATACTAAATAACAAGGAGGCTGATGATGGATACACTGAAAGTGGGCGTAATTGGATATGGTTATTGGGGACCAAATCTGGCACGGAATTTTGCCGAACTTCCCTCGGCGGACTTGGTGGCTATCGCGGATCTCAGTGACAATCAGATCGAACGCGCCCGATCAAAATTTCCCGAGATCGTTTTGACAAAGGATTACCATGATCTCTTCGGAATGGGTCTGGACGCAGTCGTCGTCGCTACCCCGCCAGCGGCTCACTATCCGGTCGCCAAAGAAGCGTTGGAGAATAATTTACATGTGTTGGTAGAAAAACCAATAACCCGGAACAGTCAGGAAGCAGAGGAATTAATCAAGCTTTCGGATGAAAGAGGGTTAACCCTCATGGTGGGGCACACCTTCGCTTACAATTCGGCCGTGCATGCGATGAAGAAATTCATTGAGAGCAAAGAATTGGGCGATATCCACTACATCGATTCCGCTCGTCTTAATCTGGGCTTGTTCCAAAAAAGTGCAAATGTTCTTTGGGATTTGGCCGTACACGATATATCCATCCTTCTCTACCTGCTGGATCAGAACCCGATCTCGGTCAGCGCGCAAGGCATGAAATGCGTATTCAAAGATATTTATGATATCGCTTATCTCAATGTCGTATTCCCAAACAACATCATGGCTCATCTCCATGTGAGTTGGCTGGATCCTTGCAAGGTACGTCGTGTGACCATTGTGGGCAGCAAGAAAATGGTTGTATTCAATGATGTAGTAAACGAAGAAAAAATAAGAATCTACGACAAAGGGGTTGATAAGCCCGAATACACCAATGGGTTCGGTGATTTTCAATTCAGTTACCGCTATGGGGATATCACAATTCCAAATGTTCGTTACATCGAGCCCCTTCGACAGGAATGTCAACATTTTATCGATAGCATCGTAAACAAGACTCGCCCCAAGAGTTGCGGCAGAGAAGGTTTGCGGGTTATTAAAATCCTTGAAGCTGCTGAACGCTCGATGAACAATGGTTCGACCCATGAGGTGCTCGAATGGTAAATGCAGAATTTGCCCGCATCGCGCCCGATGTAATATTAGGGAAAGATGTAAGGATCTATGCTTTCGTAAACCTATACGGCTGCGAAATTGGCGACGATAGCAAGATCGGAACTTTTGTCGAAATCCAAAAGGGAGCCCGGATTGGTAAAAGAGTAAAGGTTTCCAGCCATTCTTTCATCTGTGAAGGAGTCACCATCGAGGATGAAGTATTCATTGGGCATGGAGTGATGTTCATCAATGATAAATATCCCCGCTCTACAACTACCGAAGGCCAACTCCAAACCGAGGCGGACTGGGTCTGCGTTCCCACTCTTATCAACAAAGGTGCTTCAATTGGCAGTAATGCCACCATCTTGTGCGGTGTTACAATCGGTGAACGCGCCATCGTCGGTGCAGGCAGCGTGGTTACTCATGATGTTCCACCTGGAGCAGTAGTTGCAGGCAACCCCGCCCGCGTTATTCGCAACTTCGAATCATCATAGGAGAAAAAAGTGAATATCCAATTTGTTGATCTACGCAAGCAGTATGCTCCTTTCAAAAAGGAGATCCTCTCTGGCATCGAGAAAGTCCTAGATGGCATGCACCTGTTTCTTGGGGAGAACGTTCAAGCCCTGGAGAAGGAATTTGCCCAGTTCTGCGGGGCGGAACATGGGATTGGCGTGAGCGATGGAACAACCGCTCTACACATCATCCTGCGCGCCCTGGATATCGGTCCAGGGGATGAAGTGATTACCGTATCACATACTTTCATCGCAACAGCGGAGGCTATCATTCTGGCTGGCGCCAAACCTGTTTTCGTAGATATTGATCCTTATACGTATTTGATGGATGTTTCCCAGATAGAGGCAAAGATCACACCGCGCACCAAGGCGATTCTACCTGTACATCTTTATGGACAAACCGTTGACATGGATCCGTTACTCGATATCGCATCCAGACATGGCTTGCGGGTCATCGAAGATGCCTGCCAGGCTCATGGTTCAGAGTATAAAGGGCGTAAAGCGGGCACAATTGGCGATGCGGCTGGTTTTAGTTTTTACTACTCAAAGAACCTTGGAGCCTACGGTGAAGGTGGTTTTATCAGCACGAACAATTCAGAACTTGCCAACAAGATGCGAATGCTTCGCGATCATGGTTCGGGAGCCAGGTATCACCACGATTTGATTGGCCTTAATGCAAGGCTAGATGAAATCCAGGCAGTTGTGCTGCGTGCAAAACTACCGCATTTGGCAAACTGGAATGATCTTCGCAGGTCTCATGCCCAAATGTATAATGATCTATTGAAAGATACGCCTGTGAAAACACCATCCGTACTTGCCGGGGCAAACCCTGTTTATCATCTCTATGTAATCAGCACGCCTAAACGAGATGAGCTTCAAGCGTACCTGAAGGAACAAGGAATTTTCACGGGCATACACTATCCGATACCAATCCATCTACAGAAGGCGATGGGATTCCTGGGATACCGCAACGGAGACTTTCAAACCACCGAAGAAGTAACCGGGAAAATTCTATCCCTGCCAATGTATGCCGAGTTAGCTGACGATGAAATCGCTTATGTGGCCGAATCGATTAAGAAATTCTTTGGATAGATCAGAATAGCCACCCTGGCATACACCACAATCTTCAGGCAACCAATCTCATCATTGCTAATCTTATTGTTACCGAAAGAGCATCTCCTTCGGAAAAAATTTACTTGCCTAACGAAAATTAATCAAAGTTGGTCTGCTTTGTAGCCAACTGACTGCTCAGGAAATCATGCTCAATCTAAGTTCCCGAAATTTATTACGATCAAACAGCCCGCTTTTCCATATCGTTCTAGGATGTGGCTGGGGAGTTGTATTGGGCATTGCATGTTTGCTGCTATCAGGAAAGCTTGTGCTCGGAGCACTGGGAGCATTGATATTTCTGTACGCGCTCATAAAAAGGCCTGAGATCGGCTTGATCGGGATTCTGATTGCCACTGCAAGCGTCGTGTTCGAAGATCGACTTCCTCTGATCCCGTTGGGTGGTTTCAGTTTACATATTCCCGATGTACTACTGCTCACATCTTTGGGATTGATCATCTTGCGGTGGATGGGAGAGCGAAATTTCAAGCTGGTCCGAACACCGCTCGATTGGCCTCTCCTCGCATTCGTCGGCATCACTTTGCTGTCCACCATCGTGGCAATTCTCGGTTCATCCGTCGATCCGATCTTGAGCCGAAGGGCTATTCGAACACTTCTTTATTATCTGACCTTCTTCATTGTTACCAATCTCGTTCGGGAACGGCGTCAACTCATCTTCCTGGTGAATGGGATTCTCCTGCTGGCAACAGTGGTTGCGGCAATGATGGTGGCTCAGTATATCGTCGGGAATTCGATTGCCATCATCCCTGGCCGCGTCGAGGAACTACAGACAGAGGGGGTCGCTTATCAAGATATCACCCGCATCCTTCCCCCCGGTCAATCCGTTGTAATGGTCGCGTTTGTCGCCCTCTTTTGCCTCCTGATTCTCCAGGAATTCAAGCCTGCTGGAATAATGTGGCTACTTACTCAAATTGGATTACTGGGTGCGGCAATCCTGGTGACATTTCTGCGCAGCTATTGGGCCACCATAGCGATTGTGATCCTTCTTATGATCTTTATCTTCAGGGGGCAGGAACGCCAGAAGTATATTATTTGGGTATCGGTTATCCTGATATCCCTGGCTGTTCTCCTGATACTTGTCTACAATCTGCCAAATTCAGAGGGCGCCAAGCTGGCAGGCGCAGCAACGGAAAGAATAGGAACATTGTTCAGGGCTGAAACATTCCAGGGCGAGGATAAATCATTTACTTGGCGAAAAATAGAAATGCAGTACGCACTGCCTCAAATTCTCTCCCATCCTCTCCTGGGTATGGGAATGGGCGCCAATTACCGGCCTTGGGATTCCAGGATTGACATCCCAGGGGATCAGAGCGGAAGAAGTTACCTTCACAACGGCCACCTGCTCCTTCTAATCCAATCGGGATTATTGGGCTACTTGAGTTTCATATGGCTTAGTTTCTCCTTCCTGGCTCGTGGATACAAGCATTGGAAAGCCGTTAATGATCAAAGGATGAAGGGGGTTGTATTGGGATTTTCCGCAATCTTCCTGGCTGCTTTCCTTGCGGCAGGAGTGAATTCAACATTCATGCAATGGTATTGGACGCCCCTGCTCGGCATCCTAATGGGGATAAATGAGGTTATTTTCCTGAACTTCAGGCAAGTGAACGATCACAAGTAAGCAATATCTAAATCCTCAACTAGACAAGGATCATCCTTTCGTGCTGAACAAGTTCGTCAAAGACCTGGCAAAATATTCGCTCTCGCAGTTCCTGCCCGCGATTACCGCCTTCATCACCACCCCAATCCTTACCAGGTTGTTTCCTCCTTCTGAATATGCTTATTGGGCGCAGGCAAGCAGTGTTTCTGTATTTCTTGTCGCGCTGGCAGTCTCAGGTTTTGGCAGCGCTGTCTTGCGGTTTTATCCCGCGTATAAGGTAAGGGAAACGCTAGACACCTTCTTTGCATCAATCTGCATTTCGAGTGGAACGGTCATTTCTATAATTATCGGATTCTGCATTGTTATTCTGTTTCTGGCTAAGAAATATATCCCTTCATCCTTGCTTCAACTTCTCCCCCTTACTATCCTCATCTTTATTGCCCAAAGTATTTTCACCATCTTTATCTCAGTGGCCAGGGCTCAAGGGCGAAGTGGTTTATTCACTTCCTTCCAACTGCTCGCGAGCTACGGCGGGCTTGGTCTTGGCTTGATCTTTGTTATTGTTTTTAATTTTCGCGTCAATGGGCTCTTGTGGGGCACTTTCCTGGCTTTTATTTTTTCATTGCCTTTCCTGATTTTCCTGACTATGCGCGGGGCAGGTTTCCACCCGCGACGATTTTACACAAATGATACTCGTGAAATATGGAAGTACGCATGGCCTTTAACGCTCGGGAATGTGGCCATGTGGGGATTGCGTTCTTCGGACCTTTTCATTATCGATTTTTTTCGGCCTGATAGAGATGTAGGGTTATACTCAGTATCCTACAACATATCAGGAAAAAGCATTGAGCTTCTCGTGATGTTATTTCTCCTGAGCGTATCCCCACTGATCTATCAAACATGGGAAAATGAAGGCCGCGAAGCATCGGAAAATGCCTTGACAATGGTTACGCGGATCTACCTCCTGCTGTGCCTGCCAGCCAGTGTTGGCTTAACCATATTTGCATCCCCTTTCGTGGCAATACTGACATCCCCTGAATACCATGAAGGATCCCGGATCGTTGGATTCATTGTTTTTTCCAGTTTTGCCTGGGGACTGTCGCAAATTGCATTGGTGGGTATGGCGATAAAGAAACAAGCCGGAAGACTTGGAGCCAATCAGATTATCGCCGTTCTTATCCATATAGGTATGCAATTGCTATTTATTCCTCGCTACGGCTATATCGCCGCAGCCGTTTCGACCTTGATCGGATATACCACTCTATTGGTTCTACATACCCTGGGGTCGCGACCACACCTGACTTGGCGGGTTCCACTCATAACCCTGCGAAATGTTCTGGTTGCCACCCTTGCCATGGGATTGACTGCTTGGGGAATCTACTCAATATCGAATAGCGGAGGGGATGTTTCGCTGACTTTCCTCGTTTTGAGCATCTTCCTGGCAATCGTAGTTTATGCTGGTTCTCTATGGATTCTTGGCGAGTTCAGTACAGAAGAGAAGAGAACAATTCTCCGGGTTTGGCACAAAATGGTCAAGAAGGGAAAAAACCTGGAAGGAAATCCCGATGCCTGACTCAAGGTTAGAATTGTTCCGCAGGCGTTTGCCTCTTAAAGCCCAAATGGGATACGGGTGGCTGAAATACAGGTTCAAGCCTCATCCAATTTGGGACGAAGAAGAGTTTATCCGTTACTATACCTGGCTCGAAAAAACGCAGTGGTGGTCGAGAGCAGAACTTGAGGCATACCAACTTGAAAAACTGCAAACACTGGTAAAGCATGCCTATGAGAATGTGCCGTACTACCGGCAATTATTCGACAAGAAGAAACTCAAACCAGAAAACATTATCACATTAGCTGATTTGCAGAAACTGCCGCTGCTCCATAAAGATGATCTGCGAAAAAACAGTGAGGATTTCTTACCCTGTAATGTAGATAAATCCAGGCTGCGGTATGTGACTACGAGCGGATCTACAGGAAAGCCCTTGGGCGTATATTGGGATAAAAGCATCACCGTACTTCACGAAAGAGCTTTTGAATACAGACAATGGGGATGGGCTGGCTATAGATTTGGCGATCGATTTGTAACTTTAAAATATCCACCTCAAACCACAAGAGGCTCAAAGAAAGCCTGGCAAGAATACAATCCAGCCCACAATGAAATAAGGTTGTCAATTTACGATATGACTGAGGACAATCTCTTCAAGTATGTAGAGTTAATAAAGAAATTCCAACCCAAATTCATTTACGCCGTTCCCTCAGCCATTGAAATCCTTGCGCGGTTTATGAAAAGGAATGCTCTCGCCGCTCCTACAATAAAGGCAATATTCTGCGAATCGGAAACCTTGTATGCCGAGCAAAGAAACCTGATCGAATCTCAGTTTGACTGCAAGATCTTTAGTGGATACGGTATGACCGAACGCGCCGCTGATGCAGTAGAGTGTGAACTGCACCGAGGGTATCACGTGAACATGGAATATGGCATTTTCGAACTTCTGGATAAAGATAACCAGGTAATAGAAAAGCCTGGTATGCCGGGAAGAGTAGTTGGTACGGGGCTCGATACATTCTACATGCCCTTGCTCCGTTATGTAACAGATGATATTGCTGAATATTCTCCGATCACTTGTGACTGCAATCGGCAAGCCACGCTTGTCAAGAATTTTAGAGGAAGATTACGCGAATTGATTTTCTCGAAGAGCGGATATGTAGTTCCCTTTTCGGCGGTTTACGGCCCTCTTCATGGGCCCATCATGATGAAGATTAGAGAAATGAAATTTGTACAAGAGCAAGAAGGTGATCTCATCGTCCATATAGCGCTTGCACCGGGTTTTTCGCAAGCGGAGATAGCAGATGAGATTCACAAAGAGATATACAACCTATTGGATGAAAATGAGTTTTCTGTTCAGATTACCTTTGTAAACCATGTTTCAAGGAATCTGCGCGGGAAAATTGGATTGCTTGACCAGAAATTACCCGTTAAGGCCGATTATCTTGAATACATCGGGAATTAGATTTTCACTCAATGATCGCTCTTTGATACAAGAGTTGATGAATGAACGCGAGATTGGTTGTATGACCATGTTTTCTGAGGAGAACCTCGATGTCAGACTCAAAGTTTGAAGTGCTCCGCAGGCATTTGCCACTCGACGCACAAATAGGATATGGAAAGCTGAAATACACTGTAAAACCTCGTCCTCATTGGGGTGACAATGATTTTATACGCTACTCTGCCTGGCTGGATAATACCCAATGGTGGTCAAGGAGTAAGCTTGAGAACTTTCAATTGGAGAATCTACAAGCGCTTGTGAAGCATGCATACGAGAACGTGCCCTACTACCGGCGTGTATTCGATCAAATTAAATTAAAGCCTCAAGACATTGCTTCTCTGGATGATATCCAAAAAATACCACTCCTTCGCAGAGAAGATATCAGCAAGAATCTGGAAGATATGGTTGCTCGTAATTATGACCGCTCTAGGCTCCGTCTCATAACTACTGGTGGAACAACGGGCAAACCTTTAGGAGTATATCAAGACAAATATACCGTTGATGTTAACGAAATGGTATATGTTATACGGCAGTGGAACTGGGCAGGGTACGAATTGGGTGACCGGATTGTGACTCTGCGAGGTAACACAATTCTACGAAAGAGTACACAGGGGAAGAGAGCCTGGTGGGATTACAACCCAGGCCATAATGAGTTGATCTTGTCATCCTTCGAGATGGATGATGATCACCTTTTCAAGTACATTGAAATAATCCAAAAATTTCAACCGAGTTTTATACATGCATACCCGTCGAGTATCGAAATCTTTGCCAGGTTTATGAAAAGGAATTCAATTTGTAGTCCATCCATCGAGGCAATATTTTGCGAGTCTGAAACACTATATCCAGAACAAAGAAAATTAATCGAGTCTCAGTTTGGTTGTAAAATTTTCAGCGGGTATGGCATGACGGAGCGCGCCGCAGATGCAGTCGAGTGCGAACAACATCAGGGCTACCATGTCAACATGGAGTATGGAATCCTCGAGTTAGTCGATCGATTCAATCAACCGATAAAGATGCCTGGTATTTCCGGAAGAGTGGTTGGTACAGGATTTGATACCTTTTGTATGCCCATCATCCGGTACGTGACAGATGATATTGCAGAATATGGCCCCGATATTTGTAAATGCACAAGGCAGGCGACTTTAGTTAAAAATTTCAAGGGTCGATTGCGCGAATTGATTTTCTCGAAAAGCGGCAAGATTATGCCCCTGATGACCTGCCTGAGCCTTCATGGAAACTCATTTGTGAAGCTTAGTGAGCTGAAATTCATTCAGGAACGCGAAGGAGAGCTTATCGTACAAATCGCTGTGGCTCCGAATTATTCAGAAACTGAGGTTAGAGCAGAACTACAGCACGAACTCTATCAAAAGCTCCACCCGGATGAATTTGTAATCAAAATAGATGTTGTGAAACATGTAAAGCGAACCGAACGAGGAAAAATCGGGATATTGGAACAAAGAATTCCAATCAAAGCAGAGTACATGGACGCAATTGGAAATCCGTGCTCAAACGCCTGTACCAGTTGATTGTTGTTATTTCGAAGTTCTATTATTGAGGAAACAATGCTAAGAAAGTTTGTCAAGGATCTGCTGATCTACCTGCCGTCAAAGTTCTTGCCTGCCCTGACCGGGTTGATCACTGCTCCTATTCTGACGCGCATCCTCCTCCCCGTTGAGTATGGCAACTGGGCCCTCGCGCTCGGTGTTTCTGATTTTTTGTTTGCCCTCGCCTGTTCGGGAATTGGGGCTGGTGCAATCCGCTTATTCCCTGCTTATAAGACCAGGTCACAGCTTGGTGTTTTCTTTGTCAGTATTCTTATCACAACAGGTATAACCATTGCTGTTTTCAGTGGGATCAGTTTCCTGGCGCTTGCCCTATTCCATTCAAAACTTCCACAGGATCTGGTCTCGCTCTTACCGATCGGCATCCTTATTTTCATGTTCCAGAGTGTTTTTACAATATTCTCGGAGATTGCCAGAGCCCAGAACCGGAGTGGTTTATACACGTGGATCAACTTATCTGTCAATTATGGCAGCCTTGGATTGGGCTTGTTTTTGGTAATCGTTGCAGGTATGCGAGTTGAAGGCCTGATGTGGGCAACATTGGGTGTTACCATTATTGTTCTACCGTTTTTATTAAGAACAACCATCAGGGGAGTCAGCCTTGGGAGAAAGAATTTCAGAACTTCGGATATTTTTTCGCTGTGGCAATATGCCTGGCCTTTGGCGCTTGGCAATATGGCTTTTTGGGGTTTGCGGCTATCGGATCGCTTCATCATCAGTTTTCTTCGATCTGGAAGCGAAGCAGGCATTTATTCGGCAATCTACAACCTGTCAGATAGAACCATCAACATACTGGTTGCGTTGTTCCTGTTGAGCATGGGGCCAATGGTGAACACCATTTGGGAAGAACAGGGAAAAGAAGCAACAGAAAAGACTGTCAAAATGATAACTCGGGTCTTTCTCATTGTTTGTTTGCCGGCCGCAATCGGCTTGAGCGTGCTGGCTACTCCTTTTACAACGATTTTAACGGGCAGTGCATACCATGAGGGCTATCGAATAGTTGGTTACATTGCTTTCGCCGGTTTTGCTTATGGTTTATCACAAATAGCCAGTCGAGGCACATTGATCGCAAAAGATACTCGGAAAATCGGCATCAATTTCATCGTGGCTGCGATCGTCAACTTTGGGCTGAATATACTCCTTGTTCCACGGTTTGGTTACTTCATTGCAGGGGTTACAACACTGATTGGATATATCCTTCTTGTTGTTTTGCAGGCAATCAGCTCGCGGCCATACCTAAATTGGCAATTCCCGTATCTATCGCTACTTAGAGTGGTCGGTGCATCCACAGTTATGGGGCTGGTTGCCTGGGGAACCTTTGCCATATCATCCCGGGCAAGTATTGGTTCATTTGCATCTCTCATGCTAAGCATAGCCGTTGCGGTATTCATCTACATTGCAGTTCTTTGGTTGGCGGGAGAAATAAACCGAGAGGAAAAACTTGCAGTCCTTCAAGTTTTCCATACCATGACGGGCAGGATAATTGGAGTCACTAAGAAGAATGATTATTCAAATCATAAATAGCCGGGCCAAACGTTTTTTCATACCATTGAGTGAATAACTATGCAGAACACCATTAAACACTATCGTCAACGAATTCGCGAATTAGGCGCCGCGGAAACAGTTCGGCGTATAGGAGTACGCATCACGAAAACGACCACAATATATGGCAAATCGCTTTGGTGGGGTTGGAAGGCCCGTCGGGAGATGAGCGATCCCGCACTTTTGAAGCGAACAATTGGCCAATGGAATTCCGTCGATGCCTTCCTCGATCATTTGGCCAAGCGGTCGTATACCTCGTTTCTGCTGCCTCATGATAACCCGCAGGAAACCGCTCAACTTTTACATCAAAATTTCCCGGAGCATATCGCAGCAATCCTGGCAATTGCCGATGCCGCATGCAGGAACGAATTCCGCCTTGTTGGTCACACAGTTCAATTCCCAGATGGTATCGATTGGCACCGTGATCCATTTACAGGTTGGCAATGGCCGCTGTTACATATGAGCCGCATGGGAGAGCATCTTTGGTCCCCTGCACGCCCCGCCGATATCAGGTTTACCTGGGAACTGAACCGGCACCAATATTTCGTTTGCCTGGGAATCGCTTACTGGCTCACTGGCGACAAACGATATATAAATGCTCTCAACTCCCAAATCCAGAGCTGGATCAAGGCCAACCCAGTGCAGCATGGCCTGAACTGGTATTCCAGCCTGGAAATTTCTCTCCGCCTTATTGCGTGGACTGTAACCTTTCAATTTGTCCGTAACTCAAAAGAGTTCCGCGAAGAAACCGGCAAGATCTTCTTGAAGAGCCTGTGGCAACAGGCAGACTTCCTGATCCACCACCTGCAAACCAAAACAACAAATGATTTCCCAAACAATCACATTCTGGGCGAATTGACAGGTTTAGTTCTGGTGGGCGCCACTTTCCCCGAATTTCGAGCAGCGGCAACTTGGCGCGATACGGGCTTGCACTTACTCGCCGAACAGCTCATTTCGCAAACACACCTGGATGGTGTGAACAAGGAACAAGCAACAGGGTATCACCGTTTTGTTGCCGAGTTTCTACTCCTCATCGTAGCCAGCAGCCATCGAAGCATTCTCTCGCGGGAACCAATACTCGATGGAACACTGGAGCGAATGATCGACTATATATTGGCCAGCATGACACCAGATGGCTTCGCCCCCATGTGGGGAGATGCAGATTACGGCCGCGTATTGGGTCTGGGCCAAGACAAAGACTTCTGGGATTTCCGCCCCATATTATCATCAGGAGCTGCATTGTTCGAACGTCCGGATTGGAAATACGCAGCCAATCGGTTCGATGAAGAATCTTTCTGGCTGCTCGGTCCGAACGGTTTGAATCTTTGGGATCAGGTTGAAGCTCGTAAACCCGAACAAGCATCCCGATCTTTCCCGAACGCGGGCATCAATATCATTCGAGATGCCTGGTCACCTGATACAGATCTCGCAATGATGCGATGCGGCCCGTTCGGCTTGGGAAATGAAGGAAGTTGCTCCCACTCGCATTGCGATCTGCTCAGCTTTGTCCTTTGGATGAATGGTCACCCCTTGCTTGTCGATTCGGGTTCTTATACATACCACGGGACTTGGCGTGATCACTTCCGCTTGACCGCAGCACATAACACAGTGATGGTTGATGGTCACGAACAGGCCTCTCCGATACCTTATTTCAATTGGAATAAAGTTCCCGAAGCCAGATGCATCGAGTGGAACGAGAAACAAATATCAGCAGAACTGCCTTTACCGGGTGAAGTGCTGTTCACCCGAAACCTGTCCCACTCACGACCAGGGAGTTGGGAATTGGTGGATGTTTTCAAGGGACAAGGCGAGCATATCCTGGAGTGGTTCTTCCATTTCGCCCCCGGTCTGACCATTGATCTGCATGATGGATTCCTTACAGTGATCAAAGATGGCTGTCCATTTGTCAATGTGTACTTTCCGGATGATTTCCCCACTCCGCAATTGAGAAGTACATGGTATTCGAAGCAGTATGATGCAAAAGAAGAAAACTATGAACTCCATGGAAAGTGGATTGGCTCGTTGGATAGCCGGGGAACTTCGTTCCGCTGGCAATTCCAACTCATCGATGAAAAGTTTCACGAGAAAAATTTATGAAGGTGACAGAAATGAAAAAAGTTCTAATCATTGCCCGAGCGTTTCCTCCTTTTCTGTCTGTCGGTCATTCGATTCGCGCTGTGAAATTTACAAAATACTTGCCCGCGCTGGATTGGCTGCCTGTTGTTCTAACCATCAAGGATGATAATGATTACGAAACCATTAATAAGGTGGGGAGTGAAAGTATGCTCCAAGAGATTCCACCTGAAGTAAAGGTCATCCGAACAACCGCAGGAGAGCCGTCAGTTAAATTCCTCGAAGATGAAAGAAGATTCGCCCAACGGAACATACTTACGGCATTGATCGTCAAGGTGTTCGGCGCAGGGCGTCGGTGGGCGCTACGAACACTTCTCCTTCCCGACCGGCACCTTGCCTGGCTGCCATTCGCCCTGCAACGAGGCCGGCAAATCGTCAGGAGCGAAGATATCGATGTTATCTTTGCCACCTGCCCACCCCACTCAGCCACTATCGTTGGAGCATTCTTGAAAGTTCTCACGCAGAAACCTTTGATCTTGGATTACAGGGATGACTGGATTGACACACCCTGGTACAAATCCAGAAGAAAATTGCGTCGAATGTTGGAGAAGGGATTGGAACGTTGGGTGGTCAAGATGGCTGACAAGGTTATCCTCGTTACAGAATGGAGCCAGAAAGCTTTCCAGGCTCGTTACCCGGGAGAGCCCAGTGATAAATTCATCCTGATTCCAAACGGAGTCGACTTGAAGGATTTCGAAGGCATAAGAACAACACCCGCCCTGGTGAAGGATTCGAAGTTCACAATATTGCACACAGGATCCCTGAACGACTCAACAGCCTGGGCACGAAGCCCGGACGCACTCTTTCAGGCTGTTCACAATATCATACAAGAGCAACCCGAATTGGCTGAAGAGTTGGAGGTTGTATTTGCAGGCGATTTCCCGAGCGGTCATCGACAGTTAGCTGAAGAATGTTCGATATCGAGCATTGTGAAAGGAACGGGGCACCTATCACATAATGATGTTCTTCGATTGATAAAATCGGCCAATTTGCTGCTGGCGATCAACTATGAGGGCTTTGCCACCCTGATCCCAGGAAAGATCTACGAGTATTGGGCTGCCGGTGGACCGCCAATTTTACTGCTCAGTTGTCCAGGGGCTGCAGCAGATTTCATTGAACAACGCAAACTCGGAATCACGGTTGACCCATCCGACATCGCTGGAATAAAAAATGCCATTCTGAATGTATACCAACAGGCCATTTCAAATGCATCGTTGTGCATCAGTCCTGCTGGTATCGAGGCATATGATCGTCAGGCATTAACCCACAAGCTGGCTAAAGTTCTTTCTTTGGTCAGTGATCACAACTCAGGAAACAACTAAATGCGTATACTGATCATCAGCGATATCAGCCCTTATCCGCCTGTATCTGGAGATCGGATACGAGAATATAACCTGCTTCGTCGCATGGCGGATCGGCACCAAGTATGGCTTGCAACTTTCCTGGAAAATCCATCCGATGAATTGGGCATACAACACTTGGCAAGCTTCTGTGCCGGAGTGGAATATGTTCATGTAAAAAAACGACACCCAATCCTGCATATACCAGGGCTGATGCTGTATGGAATGACCGGCAAACCGCTGGAATTATATTTCCGCCACTCTGCTGAATTGAAAAGAAAGATAAAGCATCTTGCTTCTACCGTTGATTTTGATCTGGTGCTAATCATCAACTCCCATACAGCCTTATACCTGGAAGCCCTTCCATCACGCTTACAACGAAAGAGTATATTGGTTTTCGAAAATATCGAATTTGCCCAATATGAAAGCATTTACCGGATCGAGAAAAAGCTTGTTGGTAAATTTCGCTCTTGGCTCAATTACCAGATGATGCGACGTTGGGAACCTCTATATGCAAATCGTTTCAACCGCTGCATTACAGTATCCGAAACGGACCGGCGAGTTTTGTTGGAAGCAAACCCGGTCTTAAAAATCGAGGTGATTCCCAATGGCGTTGATACGCGACTCTATCAACCCCTTCCAGAAAACCAGGATGCAGCACATCTGCTCTTTATCGGGAAGATGAGTTATCCACCTTGCTCGGACGCGGCCCTGTATTTCTGTAGAGAGATCCTTCCGCTGATAAGGGAAAGAGTCAAAAATACTGAACTTTGGATTGTGGGCAGGGAACCGCCCCAGGAAGTGGTGAACCTCGATGGTAATGGTGTGCACGTGACTGGTTGGGTAGAAGATGTTATCCCTTATTATGAACGTAGTTCAGTATGCGTGGTCCCCTTGCGCGCCGGGGGCGGGACCCGCTTGAAAATCCTGGAAGCAATGTCCCTTGGCCGTCCCGTGGTTTCATCCAGCATTGGATGTGAGGGCTTGGATGTAAGAGATGGAGAAAACGTCTTGATTGCTGATCGCCCTGAAGAATTCGCCGAGAAGACAACCCGGCTGCTGGGTAATCCAAACCTTCGGAAATCACTCTCAACCAAGGCCAGGCAACTGGTGGAAAACCAATATGATTGGGATTCCCTGGCTAATCGACTTATGGATATTCTCGCTGAGGTGGTCTGATGCACGTAGGGATTGTCTCATTCACAGATGTTGACTCCGGATTGGATTTGGCGAACGCTCTGGCTGAGGCTGGTGCTGAAGTCACATTCTATTCTTCCCGATCACATACCGCTAGAACTGTGGGAGATCCGCACCATCCCATAGAGAAGCTCTACCAACAGAATCTTCTCAGAAGAGAAATCAAAGTGCGCCTCATACAATTGAAGCGGATGCGAGATCCGCGCATGCTCTTCCTGATGAATTCCCTTGCCAGGATGATCCAAAGTGATGGCGTGGATGTTGTTCATCTCTTGATAGGGGGCGGAGAACTGTGGATTGCTGTGTTAGCCAATCTAATCCGGCGTATCCCTGTTGTTTCCACCATCATTATCCCGGAACCCAACATTGGTGAATTTCCTCCTCCGCGTGTGGTAATCGCCGTGAACAGGTTAATTGCCCATGGATCTGATGCGGTCATTGTCAATGGAAAAAACCACGTAAGCATCATGAAACAGGTATATCGCTATCCAGCTAACCGAGTGCACTATATTCCTCTCGGCTCTCGTGATGTCTTCTTAAACTGGATAGATCGAGAGGTCTGCGAGGAAAACGATACCGTTCTCTTCCTAGGACGGATCCATAAACACAAAGGTCTCGAATACCTTATCAAAGCCCAACCCTTGATCACAAAAGAAATACCCCAAGCACGCTTCATCATAGCAGGCCAGGGTGATGACCTTGACCGTTGTCGTGGGTTGATCAAAGATCCAGATCGATATGAAATTATCGATGGCTTTATTCCAGGCAATACTGTTGCTGAACTGTTTCAGAAAGCCTCTGTCGTGGCCGTTCCATACCTCACAGCAGCAACCAGTGGAATTCTGATGACAGCATATGTTTTTGGGAAACCTGTTGTTGCAACAAGAGTGGGCTGCCTGCCAGAGTATGTGAAACAGGAGGAAACTGGCTTGCTCGTGGATCCGGGCAATAAGCAACAACTCGCTGATGCCATTATCCGCCTCCTATCCCAGAATGATCTCAGGCATCAGATGGGCAACAATGCAAAACGCTGGATCCTAGGAGAGCTGGGCTGGATGAATATTGCTGCACAAACATTGGAAGTTTATCGAGAAGCGAAAGTTTTCAAAACCGGGCACTAGGCATATTATGTCTGAAATCAATGTTTTCCACTTGGTCAATACATTTGCCGATTCGAGCATCAGCCGAATCATACTCCGCTTGATGGGTAACATGAGTATGGAAGGCGTAGGCTGGCATATCGGTGGTTTGAGCGGTGAAGGCCCAATGAAGGATGAGTTCGTCCGCATTGGCGTTCATGTTGCTGATTTCTCTGAGAACGGGAGCAAGCGTATCCGTCAATCCCTTCGACAGTATATGCTTTCCAACGCAATCAAGATTATCCATACCCACACCCCGCGAACAATATTTGCGGCGTTATCAGCCACTACCGGTTCGAATATTTCACATTTAAGTACAAAGCATCTTCTAACCAGGTCTGGTGACCGAAAATGGGGTGCAGTCTACGCCTTATTGGACAGATCAAGCCTGTATATTCCCGATCGACTGATACCGGTCAGCCAGAAGATGTATCAACAGATCATCAACCAACCAGGCATTAAGTCAGAGCGTGTGACCATGATCCGAAACGCCATCCCCATTGAACATTTTTTTGTTCCCGAAGAGCGGGATGCATGCCGGAGGGAGTTAGGCTTGTCTCCAACAACTATCGTATTGGGTTATATGGGGCGAATCCAGAAGGTTAAACGAATAGATATATTGCTGGAAGCATTTGCGCTGGTGAGCGGGATTTATTCAAATACGCACCTTGTCGTTGCAGGAGATGGTGATGCGAAGCAACGACTTGAAAGCTATGCGAATGGATTAGGGTTGTCCAATCGCCTTACCTGGACTGGTTTTCGTAAAGACATTCCTCGCATCCTTGCCGCGATGGACATATATATTCAGACCTCCCTGAACGAAGGATTATCCTTGAGCATCTTGGAAGCCATGGCCGCCGGAAAACCAATCATCGCCACAGATGTGGGCGGAAACTCGGAAGCCATAACGAATGGAGTGACTGGATTACTGCTCCAAAATGGTTCAGTGGATGAAATCGCAAAGGCAATCATATTCATGATCGAAAACACCGAGTCAAGGGATCGTTTCTCGCTGGAAGGATTAAACCTTGTTCGGCATAGTTTCTCTTTGGACAAGATGGTGGATGGCTATCAGAATCTGTATCAGGAAGTAATCGCAAAGAAAAACCTATGATCAAATCACTAAATATCCTCATGATCTGCCATCACCGACGCCATAAATCATACGGACGCTCACATGCAATGGCAAAAAACCTCGTTCGGAGAGGACATAAAGCCACGCTTGTTGTCATTGCAGAACATCGCCGGTTCGGTGTCGAAGAAACCGAATGGGATGGTGTCCGGATCATCGAGGCGCCCGATCTGCTGTGGGGAAAACTGCGGTCTGGATGGGATCCATGGGATACACTCAACCGGATCATTTTCTTGTCCCGAGAAAAAGCACCATACAACCTCGTGCATTGCTTTGAAACCCGACCGGCCACAATCTACCCGGCACTATATTATCTGACGAATCATAAGATTCCGCTGGTAACAGACTGGAATGATTGGTTTGGAAGGGGAGGAATCATTTCGGTTCTCCGGCCAAAATGGTACCAACTCCTGATGGGGGGCGTTGAAACTTATTACGAAGAAGCGTTTCGAAAAAGGGGGGCAGGGATCACCGTTATTTCCACTGCCCTGGCAAAACGCGCCGCTGCATTGGGTATCCCGGAAGAGAAAATCTGTCACATTTCTGGCGGAACCGAACCGGATCGATTCCCGGCCCGCACCAAAGAAGAATGCAGACGAAGGATGGGCTTGCCACTTGATGCGCCGATCATCTGCTTCAGCAGCGGTGATTCACATATAGATTTGGATGTGGTTATGGCGGCAGTTGCAGATGTATCGAAAACATATCCTTCCGTGAAATTGATGATTACCGGTCAAGCCGGCGATCACGTAAACCAAGAGGCCCATCGACATGGAATCGATAAGAACCTTTTCCTTACCGGTTTCGTGCCGATCGAAGAACTGTCGTGGTACATGGGCTGCGCGGATATGTTCGTACTCCCATTCCCTGAAACAGTTTACAACGTGGGAAGATGGCCCAACAAACTTGGTGACTACTTATCCATTGGGCGTCCCATCCTATCAAACCCGGTTGGTGATGTCAAAACCCTTTTCGAAAACAGTGAAATTGGTTTCCTGACCGGATTTAGCAAGGAAGAATTTGCTGAAAAGATGATCGATGTGATCGAAAATCCGGATATTGCATCATCCTATGGAGAAAATGCAAGAAGGCTTGCGACAGATGTATTGGATTGGAAGATCAACATAAAGAAGCTGGAAGATTTTTATTTCCAAATCCTGGAATCATCATGTTCTTGAAATAGAGGAAATATGAAAAGAGGATTAAACTTTCGAAATATGGCTTCATTAACTAAAAGCTGGATCCAAAAACATTCGAAACCCACGATGATTCTTGTGCTCATTCTC
>Ga0209285_10000061_pt1 | contig 37443 bp, 33 predicted proteins | sample PPLLak3March2015_2_FD_187249 | JGI IMG/M metagenome (GOLD analysis project Ga0209285, IMG submission 187249) | Freshwater sediment microbial communities from Prairie Pothole Lake near Jamestown, North Dakota, USA - PPLs Lake P8 Core (3) Depth... | ecosystem: Environmental > Aquatic > Freshwater... | reverse complement strand
CCATCATCGGCCTGGGCAAGGCGGCCGAGTTGGCCCGTCGTCACCTCGCCGCCGGATCCTACCGCTGCGTGGATGAACTGCGCGATCACCTGGAACGCGAGATTCTCAAGCGGGTTCCCCGCACCCTGGTCAATGGAGACCGGACCCAACGGCTGCCGAACACCACCAGCCTCGCCTTCGAATTCGTGGAGGGCGAGTCCATCCTGCTCATGCTGAATGAGCATGGAATCTGTGCGTCCTCCGGATCGGCCTGCACCTCGGGTTCGCTTGAGCCTTCACATGTGCTGCGGGCCATGGGAGTGCCGTTCACCGCGGCCCACGGTTCGATCCGCTTCAGCCTGAGCCGCTACACCACGAGGTCGGAAATCGACTGGGTCCTGGAGAAGCTGCCGCCGATCATCGCTCGGCTGAGGGAGATGTCCCCGTTCTGGAAAGGCGCGGAGGTGGCCGCGCAGAGCGCGTAGTTGAAAGCTGACAGCTCATAGCTGATGGTTGATAAAAGAAAGAGCGCGGGACCACCGGAGTCTTCCCGCGCTCTTTGGATTGCGGTTGCCTTCAGCTTGGAGCTTTCAGCTTGGAGCTGACTCGTTCCCTTAGCCACCCGACCCACGCCTCCATGCCTTCACCGCTGCGGGCCGAGATTTCGAAAACCGGCATGCCCGGATGCACCTGGTGAATGTAGCCGACGGCCTGGGCCTTGTCGTAATCGAGGTAGGGCAGCAGGTCGATCTTGTTGAGCAGGGCCGCATCGCACAGCCGGAACATGGCCGGGTATTTCACCGGCTTGTCCTCACCCTCGGTCACGCTCAGAACCACCACCCGCGCATCCTCGCCGATGTCGAACTCCGCCGGGCACACCAGGTTGCCCACGTTCTCGATGATCAGCAGATCGATGGCGCCCAGGTCGATGGCATCCGCGGCTTTCTCTATGACGTGGGCCGCCAGATGGCAGTCGCCGCCGAAGGCGTCGGTATTGACCTGGACCACCGGGGCGCCGGTGACCGCGAGCCGGTCGGCATCGTGGGTGGTGGACACGTCTCCCACGATCACCGCAGACCGGATCTCCGGCATGATCCGCTCCAGCGTTTTCTGCAACGTCGTCGTCTTGCCGGAGCCGGGGGAGCTCATGACATTGATAACGAAGACTCCTTTCTCGGCAAATCGGCGCCGGTTCTGCTCCGCCATGCGCTCATTGACGGCCAGTACGCGGGTGACGACCTTGACCTCGCGGGTGACTTTTTTATCCTCCACCGGTTTCATGGCTTTCCCCTTGAGCGATTTCAATCGAAACGATGTCCAGCTCCCGACCGGAGAGGATCTCCAGCGCGCCGCTTTGACAGCCCGGACAGGTGAAGGCCGGCTCGGCGATGGTCCAGCGCGCATCGCAATCCTTGCACCGCGCGAGGACGGGGGTCTCCTCGATGGCGAGCTCCGCGCCTGCCAGCGGGGTGTCCTTGGAAACGATATCGAAGCAGAACCTCAGACTGTCCGGCACCACCGCCGCAAGCTTGCCGATTTTCAAATTGACGCGCTCGATCCGGGCGGATCGCAAGTCCGGGGGAATCGAGGCGACGGCGATGTCGATGATCTGCAGCGCGATGCCCATTTCGTGCATGCGAATAGGTCCTATAGGTCTTATCGGACCTATCAGGCAAACACTTTCTTGCAAAGCTCCCCGAACGTGCCGAGGTTCTCGCAGACGTGGATGCCGGCGGCTTTCATGGCGTCGATCTTCGCCTGAGCGGTGCCGGATCCGCCGCTGATGATAGCGCCCGCGTGGCCCATCCGGCGGCCCGGAGGAGCCGTGAGCCCCGCGATGAAGCCGACCACCGGCTTGGTCATTCGGGCCTTGATGAATTCAGCGGCCGTCTCTTCGGCGCTGCCCCCGATCTCGCCGACCATGACGACCCCTTGGGTGGCCGGATCCTTTTCAAAGGCCGACAGGCAGTCGACGAAGTGGGTCCCGTTGACGGGATCGCCGCCGATGCCGATGCAGGTGGTCTGGCCGATCCCCTGCCGCGTCAGTTGGTGCACTACTTCGTACGTCAAGGTCCCGGACCGCGACACCACACCGATGGGACCGCCGGGCGTGTGGATGGGGGCCGGCATGATGCCGATCTTGGCTTCGCCGGGAGTGATGATGCCGGGGCAGTTGGGGCCGATCAGCCTCACCGGTCGGCCGTCGAGGTAGTTCTTGACCTTCATCATGTCCAGGATCGGAATGCCCTCGGTGATCGCCACGATGCAGCGGATGCCCGCATCGGCTGCTTCCATGATGGCGTCGGCGGCAAAAGCCGGCGGCACGAAGATCAGGCTGCAATCCGCGCCGGTCCTGGATACGGCATCGACCACCGTGCTGAAGATCGGAATGCCGTCCATGTCCTGGCCGGCCTTGCCCGGTGTGACCCCGGCGACGACCCGGGTACCGTAGGCCACGCAGTTCCGGGTGTGGAACTGGCCTTCTTTGCCGGTGATGCCCTGCACAACCACCCGCGTGTCTTTGTTGACGAAGATACTCATGCTTTTCTCCTTACTTCACGATCTCCGCCACCTTCCGGGCAGCATCTTTGAGGTCGGCGGCTGTGATCAGATTCAGGCCCGACTCGGCCAGGATGCGCCGGCCCTCCTCGACGTTGGTGCCTTCCATGCGCACCACGACCGGCACCTGGATCCCCGTCTTCGTGGCGGCCTCGACCACTCCCCGCGCCAGGGTGTCGCAGCGCAGAATCCCGCCGAAAATATTGATGAGGATGCCCTTCACGTTCTTGTCCGAGAGAATGATGCGAAATCCGTTTTCCACCATCTCGGCGCTGGCGCCGCCGCCCACGTCCAGAAAGTTGGCCGGTTCGGCGCCGGCATGCTTGATGATGTCCATGGTGGCCATGGCCAGCCCGGCTCCGTTGACCATGTTGCCCACGTTGCCTTCGAGGTTGATGTAATTCAAGTTGTACTTGGAAGCCTCGACCTCCAGCGGGTTCTCCTCGTCAAGGTCGCGTAACTCGAGGATGTCCTTGTGCCGGAAGAGCGCGTTGTCGTCCAACGTGATCTTCGCGTCCAGCGCGATGACGGCCTCCTCGGTCGTGAGGACCAGCGGGTTGATCTCCACCAGCGAGCAGTCATATTCCACGAACAGCCGGTAGAGATTCTGGATCATGGGCATGAAATTCTTGGCGGCCGCCGGCGGCAGGTTGAGACCGAAGGCCAGCTGGCGGCAATGGAATGCCTGCAGGCCGAGCAGAGGGTTTACGAAGGACTTGATGATTTTTTCAGGGCTGCGGGCGGCCACTTCCTCGATATCCATACCGCCGGCTTCGCTGGCCATGATCACGATCTTGGCGGTCGCCCGGTCGGGAACGATGCTGAGGTAAAGTTCCTTGGCGATGTTCAATCCCTGCTCCACCAGCAGTTTGCGCACCAAGCGGCCCTCGGGACCGGTCTGGTGGGTGACGAGGGTCATACCCAGGATCCCGCCGGCGGCCTGCTGCACCTCCTCCTCCGAGCGCGCCAGCTTCACCCCGCCGCCCTTGCCTCGGCCGCCGGCATGGATCTGAGCTTTGACGACCACCGGCCATCCGCCGAGCCCGGCCGCAACCTTCCGAGCCTCCTCGACGCTGAAAGCGACCCCGCCCTCGGGCACGGGGATACGGTATTTCCTGAACAGCTCCTTGGCCTGGTATTCGTGGATTTTCATCGCGCTATCCCACCACCGCTAGAACGTCGCCCTTCTTCACCGAATCGCCGCTGCCGAAATGGAGGGCCTTGACGGTGCCGGTCGCCGGCGCCGGCAGGGCGTTTTCCATTTTCATGGCTTCCAGGATCATCAGGGTCTCGCCCTCCTTCACCGGGTCGCCGACATTCTTCAGGTATTTGACGACCATGCCCGGCATCGGCGCGGCGAGGGGAGTGCCCTTGGTGTCAGCCGCCGACTGGGGCGCCTCGGTTTTGGGTGCCTCCGCAGTCGCAGGCGCCGCCGCCGGGGCGGCAGCCGGAGCAGGGGCCGGGGCGGCAGCCGGCATGACAACCGGCGCCGCCATCGGACGCGCATAGCTTACCATCGGGGCGCCGCCGATCGCATCCACCCCGACATCGAAATACTCGCCGTCTACGAACACGTTGAATTTGCGCAAATTTTCACTCTGTGTCGGCGCTGTTTTCTGGGGTTTTTCGACCAGCAGACCGGCCTTGGCCTTGCGGACCCGCTCGTCCTCAGCGCGCACTTCTTCCATCGTGCGCGCCTTGGTCTCGGCCGGCGCGGCCTCCTTGCCGTGCTTCCACTTGAGGAACTTCAGGCCGGTGACCGGATAGAGGGCATAGATCAGAACGTCGTCGATATCCTTGGCCAGGCCTTTGGTGGCCTCCTTGGCCTTCTCCAGCTCGGGCTCGAGCACCGAGGCCGCGCGCGCGGTGATGGGCTTCTCCCCGCGCGAATAGCCCTTGAGGGCCTTCTTCTGAACGTCGGAATTGATGGCAACGGCGGTCTTGCCGTAGAGGCCGTAGCACAGGTCCTTGACCTGGTCGGTGATCATCTTGTAGCGCTCGTCCTTGGTATCGAAGAGCACATTGTTGACGGTCTGGACCCCCACGATCTGGCTCGTGGGGGTAACGAGCGGGATCTGCCCGAGGTCCTTGCGAACCTTCGGCAGTTCGGCGAAGACGTCGTCGATCCGCTCCACAGCGTCCATCTGCTTGAGCTGGTTGACCAGGTTGGAGAGCATGCCGCCCGGGGTCTGGTGCAGCAGGACGTTGATGTCGATGATCGACATCTTGGTGTCGTCGAGCAGGTGCTTGTACTTGGGCATGACCTCCTTCTCGAGCACGTCGTTGATCTTGGCCAGCAGCTTGATGTCGAAACCGATGTCGCGGTTGGTGCCGAGCAGGGTCATGACCAGCGGTTCGATGGCCGCATGCGCCGTGCGATAGGCATAGGGTGCCATCACGGTGTCGATGATGTCGACCCCCGCCTCGACCGCCTTGAGCATGGAGAGCGCCGACATGCCCGAGGTGAAGTGGCTGTGGAGATGGATCGGCGGCTTGACGGCTTTCTTCAGGGCCGCGACCAGCTCGAAGGCGTCGTAGGGCGCGATCAGGCCGGCCATGTCCTTGATGCAGATGGTGTCGGCCCCCATGGCCTCCAGATCCTTGGCCTTCTTCACGTAGTAATCGATGTTGTAGACCTCCCCGCCCAGGCGCGGCTCGGTCAGCGTATAGCAGATGCAGCCCTGGAAGTGCTTGCCGGCGGCCTTGATGGCCGGCACGACGATTTCGAAGTTGCGGTAGTCGTTCAGCGCGTCGAAGGTGCGGAAGATATCCATCCCGTTGGCCGCCGCGCGCTCGACGAAAACCTTGGCCACGTCATCGGCGTAGTTGCGGTAGCCCACCAGGTTCTGGCCGCGCAGCAGCATCGAAAAGGGGGTCTTCTTGATGTACTTCTTCAGGGTGCGGATGCGCTCCCAGGGGTCCTCGTTCAAAAAGCGGTGCATGGTGTCGAAGGTCGCGCCGCCCCAGACCTCCATGGCCCAGAATCCAACCTGGTCCATCATCTCGGCCACCGGCAGCATGTCCTCGGTACGGCCCCGCGTGGCAAAAAGCGACTGGTGCCCATCGCGCAGCGAGAGGTCTTCGATCTTGACGGGGTTCTCGGCTTTCGGCCGTTTGGGGTCGTAGTTCATCTTGGTCATCTTCACGGCGATCTCTTTATTCATCTCCAGGGTCTCCTTTTATGATTTCACAAAAAACGGTCGGTTCATGTCATGCGGCTGAAGGTGCGCAACTGCATCAGATTGCGCAGCTGCATCTGGGTCTGGCGCCCGTTCAGAGCCCACAGCTTCGGCCCAACGGACGCGGCCGGCGCCGCGTCCGCCGCCGCGAGCTGCAGCGCGGCCATCTCCTCTTCCGCCTTCAAATACTCCATCACCGCGGCGATGGCAGCGGTAATTTTCTTCTGAGTGTCGGTCATATCGTCCTCGCAAGATGCTCGATGCTGGATGCTGGATACTGGATGAAGGCAAGGTTTATCGAGTATCCAGTATCGCGCGAAGCGCCCATCCAGTATCCTTTTCGATGATGGCTCTGAAAATAGTACAACTTCCCAAACTCTTCCCTTGCTACATGGGGATGTTTCCGTGCTTCTTGGGTGGCCGCAGCTCGCGTTTGGCGCACAGGGTCTCCAGGGCGTCGATCAACCTTGGCCGGGTTTCGCTTGGCACGATCACGGCGTCGATGTAGCCGCGGCTGGCGGCGACATAAGGGTTGGAAAATAGGTTCTCGTATTCCTGGATCTTCTCTTTGCGTTTGGCGCCCGGATCGGCCGCCTCGGTGATCTCCTTGCGGTGGATGATGTTGGCTGCACCCTCGGCCCCCATGACGGCGATCTCCGCCGTGGGCCAGGCGAACGCCATGTCCGCACCCAGGTCCCGCGAACACATCGCGAGGTAGGAGCCGCCGTAGTCCTTGCGGGTCACCAGCAGCAGCTTGGGCACCGTGGCCTCGGAATAACACCACAGCAGCTTGGCGCCGTGGCGGATGATGCCGCCCCACTCCTGGTTGCTGCCGGGCAGGTAGCCGGGAACGTCGGCGATGGTGAGCATGGGAATGTTGAAGGCGTCGCAGAAGCGGATGAAGCGGGTCGCCTTGTCCGAGGCGTTGATGTCCAGACACCCGGCCAGGTTCTTGGGCTGGTTGGCGATGATCCCGATGGTGCGGCCGTTCAGCCGCGCAAAGCTCACGATGATGTTCTGGGCGAAAAACTGGTGCGGCTCGAAGAACTCGCCGTTGTCGACGATGGCCCGGATCACTTCCTTCATGTCGTAAGCCTTGCCGGGCTGATCGGGGATGATGCGGTCCAGTTCCGGCGCCGTGCGGCGCGGGTCGTCGCCGGCGGCGACGACGGGCGGGTCATCCATGTTGTTCGCCGGCAGAAAGGAGAGCAGCCGTTTGATCTGCGCGATGCAGTCGGCGTCGCTCTCACAGGCGAAATGCGCCACCCCGCTTTTTTCGTTATGGGCCTTGGCGCCGCCCAGAGCCTCGAAGCTGATCTCCTCGCCCGTGACGGCCTTGATGACCTCGGGGCCGGTGATGAACATGTAGCTCGTGTTCTTGACCATGAAAACGTAGTCGGTCATGGCCGGCGAGTAGACCGCTCCGCCCGCGGTCGGCCCCATGATGGCCGAGATTTGCGGGATGACGCCGGAGGAGGCCGAGTTGCGGAAAAAAATCTGGCCGTAGCCGGACAGGGCGTCGACCCCCTCCTGGATGCGGGCCCCGCCGGAGTCGTTCATGCCGACGAAGGGAACCCCGGCCTTGAGGGCCAGGTCCATGGCTTTGCAGATTTTCCTGGAATGCATTTCGCCGAGGCTGCCGGCGCGCGAGGTGAAATCCTGGGAGAAGGCGAACACCGGCCGGCCCTCCACCCGCCCGTGGCCGGTGATGACCCCGTCGGAGGAAATTTCCACCTTCTCCATGCCGAAATTGGCGCAGCGATGGGTGACGAACATGTCCAGCTCGCGGAACGTGCCGGGGTCGAAGAGCAGGTTCAGACGCTCCCGCGCGGTGAGCTTGCCCTTTTCCTTGTGCTGGGCCACGGCCTTGTCGCCGCCCATCTTGAGCAGCCTGGCCTCGCGGGCCTTCAGGTCCTTGATTTTGTCCTCGGTGATGCCCATATCTGCCACTCCTTTCCTGGAGGTTGTTTAAAAATTTAAATAGATCCTATTCGCAGCATTTATTGTCAAGTAAAAAAAGCAGCTTGTCGGCGGCGGCGGTAGGGGCCAAGGCGCCCCGCTCAACCTCGCGCAGCATTCGCGGCAACTGCTTCTTGATGTCCGGCTGGCGGACGAAGCGCTCCTTCAGGCCTTCATCGACCAGCGACCACATCCAGTCCACGGCTTGGCGCCGGCGCTTTTCCTCCAGTTCATGCGACGCGGAGAACACCTCGCGGTGCCGGAGGACGGTCTCCCAGATCGTATCCATGCCGGTCATCTCGCGGGCGCTGCAGGTAAGCACCGGCGGCGTCCAGCGGGGCGAGGCGGGCTGCAGCAGGTGCAGGGCCAGCTCAAAAATCTTGGCGGCCTTGCGCGCCGGGCCCAGGTTTTCGCCGTCCGCCTTGTTGACCGCCAACGCATCGGCTAGCTCCAGGATGCCTTTCTTGAGCCCCTGCAGCTCATCGCCGGCCCCCGCCAGCAGGAGTACCAGAAAGAAATCCACCATGGAGGCCACGGTGGTCTCGGACTGGCCGACGCCCACGGTTTCGACGATGATCACGTCGTAGCCCGCCGCCTCGCATACCAGCATGGTCTCGCGGGTCTTGCGCGCCACCCCCCCCAGGGTGCCCCCGGAGGGCGACGGCCGGATGAAGGCGCACGGCTCGATGGAAAGCTTCTCCATGCGGGTCTTGTCGGCCATGACGCTGCCCCCGCTGCGGGCGCTGCTGGGGTCTACGGCCAGCACGGCCACCCGGTGGCCTGCGCGGACGAGCATGGTCCCGAAACCTTCGATGAAGGTGCTCTTGCCCACCCCCGGGACGCCGGTGATCCCCAGCCGCACGCCGGCGCCGGTCCGGGGCAGGAGCGCGCCCAACATCCGCCGCGCTGCCTCTTGGTGGGTCGCCAGTGCGCTTTCGATCAGGGTGATGGCCTTGGACAGCATGCGGCGGTCGCCGGCCAACACGCCGTCGATGTAAGTTTGCGGGTCAATCGGTTTCATTTGATCGGGGAAAAAGGTTTGCCCGTTGGCCCGTGCGCCCGTTGGCCCGTAAAAAAATCATCTTTAATCCTTAAACGGGCTAACGGGTTAACGGGTCCACGGGTCAACGCTTTTCAAGCGCATTGAGCACCTGGTTGGCCGAATCGGTCACGGGCGTGCCGGGGCCGAAGACGCAGCTCGCCCCGGCGGCGTAAAGGGGATCGTAGTCCTTGGGTGGAATGATTCCGCCCACCACTACCAGAATATCCTCGCCGCCTTCCTGCTTGAGCGCCTGCACCAGCTCGGGCACCAGAGTCTTGTGGCCCGCCGCCAGGGTGGAGATGCCTACGACGTGCACGTCGTTTTCGACCGCCATGCGCGCGGCCTCCGCCGGCGTCTGGAACATCGGACCGATGTCCACGTCGAAGCCCAGATCGGCGAACCCGGAGGCGATCACCTTCATGCCCCGGTCGTGGCCGTCCTGGCCCATTTTGGCGACCAGAATCCGCGGCCGGCGGCCCTCGCGGTCCTTGAACTGATCGGTGCGCTGGCGCAGGGTCTGGATGATTTCGCTGTCTCCGTATTCGGCCGCGTAGATCCCGGACACGCAGCGCGTGGTGGCCACGAAACGGCCGAAGACCTTTTCCAGGGCGTCGGAGACCTCGCCCACCGTCGCCCGCGCGCGAATGGCGGAAATGCTGAGTTCCAGCAGGTTGGCGCCGCTTTCGGCGCCCCGGGTGAGGGCCTCCAGCGCCCGCCCGACGGCGGCGTTGTCGCGCCGGGCCTTGATCTCCTTGAGCCGCGCGATCTGCTCGTCGCGCACGCTCGCCGGCACCTCCAAGACGTCCAGGCTCACGTCCTCCTTGATCTGGTACTTGTTCACGCCGACAATGACGTCCAGGCCCTGGTCGATGCGCGCCTGGCGCCGGGCGGCGGCCTCCTCGATCCGCAGCTTGGGCATGCCCGTCTCGATGGCCTTGGACATCCCGCCCAGCTCTTCCACCTCCTGGATGATCTTCCAGCATTCGCGGATGATGCCGTCGGTCAGCGCCTCCACATAATAGGAGCCCGCCAGCGGATCAACGACCCGGCAGACCTGAGACTCCTCCTGCACGATGAGCTGGGTGTTGCGGGCGACGCGCGCCGAGAGGTCGGTGGGCAGCCCGACCGCCTCGTCGAAGGAGTTGGTATGCAGGGACTGGGTGCCGCCCAACACCGCCGAAAGGCATTCCAGGGTGGTGCGGATGATGTTGTTGTAGGGATCCTGGGCCGTCAGGCTCCAACCGGACGTCTGGCAGTGGGTGCGCAGCATGGGGGACTGGGGGTCCTTGGGGTTGAACCGGCTCATGAGCCGGTGCCACAGGAACCGCGCCGCCCGCAGCATGGCGATGTCCATGAAGAAATTCATGCCGATGCCGAAGAAAAAGGACAGCCGCGGCGCGAACTGGTCGATGCCGAGGCCCGCCTTGAGCGCGGCCTGGACGTACTCCAGCCCGTCCGCAAGCGTAAAGGCGCACTGCAGCACCGAGCTGGCGCCGGCCTCCATCATATGGTAGCCGCTGATGCTGATGGTGTTGAATTTGGGCATGTGCGCGGAGCAGTAGGCGATGATGTCCGAGACGATCCGCATGGAAGGCTCGGGCGGGTAGATGTAGGTGTTGCGCGTGAGGTACTCCTTGAGGATGTCGTTCTGGATGGTTCCGGTGAGTTTGCTCTGGCCGACCCCCTGCTCCTCGGCTGCCACGATGTAGCCGGCCAGGATCGGCAGCACCGCACCGTTCATGGTCATGGACACCGACATCTGGTCCAGCGGGATCTTATCGAAGAGAATCTTCATGTCCTCGACGCTGTCGACCGCGACCCCGGCCTTGCCGACATCGCCCGATACCCGCGGATGGTCCGAGTCGTAACCCCGGTGCGTGGCCAGGTCGAAGGCGACCGAGAGACCTTTTTGACCGGCGGCCAGGTTGCGGCGGTAGAAGGCGTTGGAATCCTTGGCGGTGGAGAATCCGGCGTATTGGCGGATGGTCCACGGTCGGTGGGTGTACATCGTGGCCCGCGGCCCGCGCACATACGGGGGCAACCCCGGCAGGCTGTTGAGGTGTTCGAGCGTTTCGAGGTCCTCGGCCGTGTACAGCGGCTTGACCAGAATACCCTCCGGGGTCTTCCAGGTCAGCGACTCCGGCGATTTGCCGCGCAGTTCCTTGGAGGATAGGTCTTTCCATTTCGGGTAGTCGGGGTGTTGGGGCATGGTCGCACTCTCCTTCTTCTATCGTTCTTGAAGCCGTTGGATCTTTCAGACAGAGAATTCGCTTATTCCATTGCGATGCTGGATAAGCGCTTCGCGCAATCCTCGATGCTCGCTAAAGGCATAATCCCTTTCCACAATCGAGCATCCAGTATCCAGTATCGAGTATCCGTCTTTAGCGCTCGCACAGCTCCACCAGCACGCCGCTGGTCGCTTTGGGATGCAGGAAGGCGATCCGGGCCCCGCCGGCACCCTTGCGCGGTTTCTCGTCGATCAGCTGGATCCCCTTGGCCTTGAGCTCGGCCAGGGCTTCGTCGAGGTTCTCCACGCGGAAAGCGATGTGCTGAATCCCTTCGCCTTTCTTCTCCAGATACTTGGCGATCGGACCGTCCGGTGCGGTAGACTCCAGCAGTTCGACCTCGCTCTCCCCCACCGGCAGGAACGCGGTCGTCACCTTCTGCTCCGCCACGGTCTCGGTCCCTTCGAATTTAAGGCCCAGCGCATCCGTCCAAAAATTTTTCCCGCCCTCGATGCTTTTGACGGCAACCCCCAAATGATCGATCTTAAGAATCTTCATGCCCGCCCCTCCTTAGAATTTCAAATTTGAAATTTCAAATCTCAAATTTTCCTACGTCGCCGCCTGCACCGCGACGATTTCCGGGATCTCTTTCTTCAGAAACTTCTCGATCCCGTTTTTAAGGGTCATCTGGGACATGGGGCAGCCCGCGCAAGCTCCCCGCAGGCGCACGGTAACGACCCCGTCTTGCACGTCCACCAGCTCCACGTCCCCGCCGTCCCGCTGCAGCATCGGCCGGATCTTGTCAATGGCCACCTGCACTTGTTCTTTCATGCGCACCTCCTATATCAGATTTCCCGGTTTTCATAAAACCGCTTTTTGAAACTCTCGAATTCATCCTTCAGAATCGCCGCGCGCATCCGCCGCAGGAAGTTGACGAAATAATGCACGTTGTGAATCGTGTTCAGGCGGTAGGCCAGCAGCTCTCTGGAAAGAAACAGATGCCGCAGGTAGGCCAGGGAATAGTTGCGGCAGGTATAGCAGGCGCAGGTCTTATCGGGCGGATCTGGATCCTGACGATACCAGGCGTTGGTGACGGTGATGACGCCGCGCGAGGTGAAGAGCTGGCCGTTGCGGGCGTTGCGGGTCGGCAGCACGCAGTCGAACATATCCGCCCCCAGGCAAACCAGATCGATCAGATCCTCCGGCCGGCCGCACCCCATGATGTATTTGGGTTTTTCCTCCGGCAGCAGCGGAATCGCCGCGGCCGCCGTATCCAACATGAGGTCGAGGGGCTCGCCGACGCTCAGGCCGCCGAGGGCGTAGCCGCTGAAATTCAGCTCCGCCAGGCGTTCCGCCGACGTGCGCCGCAGCTCGAAGTGCATGCCGCCCTGCACGATGCCGAACAGGGCCTGATGCCCGTTTCCGGCAGACTCCCAGGCGCCTTTGCAGCGCCGCGCCCATTCGAGCGTGATATCGGCAGCCTTGCGGGCCTCTTCGTAGGAGGCCGGATAAGCCGTGCACTGGTCCAGGCACATCATGATGTCCGCGTCCAGCCAACCCTGAATTTCGATGGCCTTTTCGGGGCTCAGCAAGTGGGTGGATCCGTCGATGTGCGACTGAAAACTGACCCCCTCCGCTGTCACCCGGGCCAGCTTGGCCAAAGAGAACACCTGGAACCCGCCGCTGTCGGTTAGAATGGAGTGCGGCCAGTGCATGAACCGGTGCAGGCCGTGGAACCGGCTGATGACCTCGCGGCCCGGCCGCAGGTACAGATGGTAGGTGTTGCCGAGGATGACCTGAGCGCCGCAGGCCGCCAGCTCTTCGGGCGTGATGGACTTGACCGAGCCCAGCGTGCCCACCGGCATGAACACCGGGGTTTCCACCGGACCGTGGGCGGTCTGCATGATGCCGGCCCGGGCAGAGCTCTGGGTCGATTGTTTGATGACGTCGAACCTGAACATCCCGATCAATGTCCAACCTGATCTAATGCAGAATGATACTCGATGCTGGATGTGCGCTGCGCGCACCAAACGATTTTCCGGCTTTGGCTTTTATCGAGTATCCCGTATCCCGTATCCAGCATCATTCCGCTGATACCTTAGCGGCCGGCTCAAATTGAAATCTCCTTGCAGCCCGAGATGCAGCTTCATGAATCAGCATCGCGTCGCCGTAACTGTAGAAGCGATAGCGCGCGGCCACCGCTTCCCGGTAGGCGTTCAGGATATTCTCCCGGCCGGCAAAGGCGGAGACCAGCATCAGCAGGGTTGATTGCGGCAGGTGGAAGTTGGTGACCATGGCGTCGACCGCTTTGAAACGATAGCCGGGGTAAATGAACAAATCGCACCAGCCGCTGCCCGCCGCCACCGACCCGTCCGCATCGGCCGCATCCTCCAGGGTGCGCACCGTAGTCGTCCCAACCGCCACAACCCGCTTTCCGTTCGCCCGAGCCCAATGGACGGCGGCAGCGGTCGCCGCCGGAATCGTAAACCGCTCCGGGTGCATCCGGTGGGCACGGATGTCCGCCGCCCGCACGGGGGCGAACGTGCCGTAGCCGACGTGCAGGGTAATCGGCGCGATGACCACCCCGCGGGCCTTCAGTTCGCCGAGCAGGTCGCGCGTAAAGTGCAGCCCGGCCGTCGGGGCGGCCACGGCCCCCCGCGTGGCCGCGTAGACCGTTTGATAGGACGCACGGTCCTCCGGGGCATCGGCGCGTCGGATGTAAGGGGGCAGGGGCACATGCCCCACGCGGTCCAGCACGGCATCGAAATCCTCTTCCACGGAAAACTCGATGCGGCAGGCTCCGTCGACCTCAGCGATGACCGTCGCGCTCATGCCCGGATCGAAAACAAGCCGTGTGCCCACCCGTGGAGGCTTGGCGGACTTGACGAGGCATTCGCAGGTGAAGCGGCCGGAGCCGTTATGGCGGATGCCTCCCGCATAATCCATGAGGAACACCTCGACCCGGCCGCCGCTCTCTTTCCGCCCCAGCAAGCGCGCTTTGATCACGGCGGTGTCGTTCACCACCAGGACATCGCCGGCGGATAGAAAATGCGGGAGATGGTCAAACCGGCGATGCGATACCGCACCCGTACTGCGATCGAGGGTGAGCAGCCGCGATTGATCCCGGCGGCCGGCCGGTCGCTGGGCGATCAGATCCGGAGGTAGCTCGTAGCGGTAATCGCCGAGGGAATACATGGAACGGCCCGTCCACTCCAACGTGTTATGAGCGATGGCATCCACGGCCGCCGGTCAGGACCGCCCCAGGTAGACCAGCCAGAGCCCGACCGCCATGAGGGCCAATCCAACCCGCCGCAGATGTCGTTCAGAGGTAGCTGTGATCCGGGCGATCCAATCCTTCATCCGGACGGGGAAGGCAAAATACGGGAGCCCCTCCACAATCAAAACCATTCCGAGCACGCACAGAAAATATTTCATGTTCCGATCCTGCTCCCGGCGCATCCTCGGCGGTCGGGTCACCCTAGCTGCTCTGCCGGAAAGCGTCTTTCTATATATCGTCCGCGCAGATCCTTTGTCAAAAACATTCCCCATTGTCCGCCGAGCGGGTTTGCCGCCGGCAGGACCCCTGGTTGACAGCGAAAGTTCGTGTCTTAGTAATCAGTCAGGACCCGATCGGATGCTATCGATCCGCGCCTGTCGAAAACTGGAGCCAGATGCAAAGGCGGTCGTCATGCGCATCACCATCCACTATGTCTTGGCCGTTGTCATATTGACCGTCTATGGAGGCCAGGTCTGACCGTTCATGGCCGAGCTACCCCCCGTGAAGCTGGGGGTGAATATCTTAGCGGCGTATGGAACGATTCTGATTCTGCGCCGGCCGCTTGAAAACCGCTGCGTAACATCCGCCCGCGCGGAGTCTCAGCCCATTCGGCAGTTCATCTTCGACCTGCTGTCGGGGTTGAGTGCCGGCCTGTTGGCGGCCCTGCTTAACGCTGTCTTTTTCGGGTTCCCTCCTGGAAGCCTGCTGAGCCTGATCTACGGATCTGTTACTTACAGCTTTTTCATCGCGCTGGACATGTCCCTGGCGCGCGAACGCACGGTCATCCTTGAGGCGCTCGCTCGCAATTCCGTCCAAGCCCCCCCCCAACGCCTTTATTCCATGACTCGGCGCTTCACCCTCGTGGCGGTCGCAACGGCGCTTTGCGTTACGGTCGTCAACCTACTCGTCATCGCCCGCGACATGTCGTGGCTGACCACGGTCGGGACGGACCCGGGCGCTATCAAGGCGGCCATCCTGTCGGTCACCTACGAGGTCCTCTTCATCATGGCCGTGCTGTTGGGCCTGGCCATCAACCTGATCATTTCCTATTCCCGCAATCTCAAGCTTCTCTTCGAAAACGAAACCGGGGTGCTGGAGCGGGTGACCAACGGGGACCTGAGCCAGATGGTGCCGGTGGCCACCCGCGACGAGTTCGGCCTGATCGCCGGCCACACCAATACCATGATCGAGGGGCTGCGGCACCGGATCGAGCTCATCACGGCGCTCCAGCTGGCCGAGGAAGTGCAGCGCACCCTGCTGCCGGCTGCCCCGCCGAAGGTGCCGGGGCTTGACCTGTCCGGCACCAGCATCTACTGCAACGAAACCGGCGGGGATTACTATGACTATATTCTGCTGCCCGAAGGCCGGATGGGAATCGTGGTGGCGGATGTATCCGGGCATGGGATCGATGCGGCGCTCTTCATGGCATCGGCCCGGGCGTTTCTGCTCTCCGGCGCGGAGCGTTATCAGAGCCCCGCACGGTTGGCCGGAGACGTCAACCGTTGTGTGACCCGCGACGGTGATCCTACCGGCCGCTTCATGAGCATGTTTTTTCTCGAGATTGACTCGACCGCAAAAACCCTGCGCTGGGTCCGCGCCGGCCACGAGCCCGCCCTCGTTTACAGCCCAGGCAGCGCGAACTTTCAGCAACTGGGCGGCGACGGGATAGCAATGGGTGTCTTGAAAAACGCCGAATACAAGGATTACTACCGACAGGGCTGGGAGCCTGGATCGGTGGTTGTAGTCGGCACCGACGGAATCACAGAGACGCGCAATGCGGCCGGCGAATTCTTCGGGGCCGAACGCGTACGCCACATCGTTTCCACGAACGCCTCCCGGCCCGCCGCTGACATCCAGACCGCCGTCATCGACGCGGTCCAACGCTTCAGGGGAGAAGCCCCTCAGGAGGACGACGTCACCCTGGTGGTGGTGAAGCTGATGTGAGGCAGAGGGCATGGGGCAAAGGGCTTAAAACGGTTTCCTATGCGCTCTGCCCTATGCTCTTCGTTATCCTTCCCAGAAATTGTCAAGGTAGGCATACAGCGCCGGTGAACCTCCGGTGTGAACGAAGAGAACGTTCTCGCCCTTCGTGAAAAACCCCTTGCGCACCTGATCGATGAGACCGGCCATGGTTTTGCCGGTATAGACCGGGTCGAGCAGCACGGCCTCGGTGCGGGCCAGCAGTTTGACGGCCTCGACCATGCCGGGGGTCGGCAGCGAGTAGCCCGGCCCGACATAATCCCCGAAGCACACCACCGCCTCCCGGGGCAGCTCCCCGTCGATGCCCGCCAGGGCGGCCGTCTCCCTGGCCAGCTTGAAGACGAGCTCTTCCTGCTGGGCCTGAGTCCGGCTCACGTTCATCCCGACCACCGGAATACGGCTGCGGGTTCCCCAAAAGCCGGTCAGCAGCCCCGCGTGGGTTCCGGCGCTGCCGCTGGCGCACACCACCCGGTCGATCCGCAGCCCCATCTCAAACGCCTGAGACAGAATCTCCTGGGCGCAGGCCGCATAGCCCAGCGCACCCAAGGGGTTCGAAGCCCCGCCGGGGATCACGTAAGGGCGGCCGCCGTGCGACCGAACCTCGTCCGCCAGAGTGCCCATGGCGGCCACCATGTCGGATCCCCCCGGCACCACCTGAATCCGGTCTACCCCCATGAGCCGGAAAAGAAAGTTGTTGCCGCTCGCCTGGGGCTTGTAGCTGCCCGGCACCCGTTCCTCCAGCACGAGGCCGCATTTGAGCCCCTCGCGGATCGCGGCGGCCAGGGTCAGGCGGCAGTGGTTGGACTGCACGGCCCCGCAGGTGATGAGGTAATCCGCACCTTTTTCCAGGGCGTCCGCCACGACGAACTCCAGCTTGCGGATCTTGTTGCCGCCGGCGGCGAACCCAAGCTGGTCGTCGCGCTTGATGAAGAGCTCCGGCCCGCCCAGCATCTTGGAAAGTCGCGCCATGGGCTGCAGCGGCGTCGGCCCGTCGGCGTAACGCCGCCGTGGAAATCGCGCCAGATTCATGTCAGTTCTCCTTCTCAGGAAGTTGATCTCTTTTTCTTGTGGGAGCGGCATCTTGCCGCGATTTTGTCGTGGCTGGAAGCCACTCCCACAAAGAACAAATCCGTAATTACATGAAAGCCCACAAAGCCTCGGATCAGGCCCAAGGGCAAGGCGTCCCGGGAATTGAAACGGAGCGTAACGCTCAGTCGTGAGCATTTCACACCGCAGGGACAACGCCGCCTTTGGGCCTTAGACGAGGTTTTAAGCCGGGGTGCGGCCGGCGGCGGCGATGGCCGCCCGCGCCAGCAGCAGCAGCGTATCGAACACGGGAACATCGAGAGCGCCGGGTTTCAACACCAACGGGATCTCGGTGCACCCGGCCACCACCCCTTGAGCGCCGCGCTGGATCAGGCGGCCGGCAATGTCCCTGATCTCGGCTCCGATCGCGGTCCGTTCCCTTCCGCCCGGAGCCCCCTTGATCTCGTAAATGGCCGTCATGACCCGCTCCTGGTCCGGTCCCTCCGGTGCAAGAATGGCAAGCCCGAATTGCTCCAGCGTTTCGCGGAAACGCCCCCCTTTTAAAGTGCCGGTAGTAGCCAGCATGCCGACCGCGCGGACGTGCGGATGATGTCGGCGGATGTGATCGGCCGTGACATCGAACATGGACAGGATGGGCAGCCCGGCTTCAAGCTGGAGCTCGCCTATAAAGAAATGCGCCGACACGCACGGAATGACCACGAAGTCCGCCCCGGCCCTCTTGAGCGCCGCAATGCCCGCCTTCATCGCCGGCACCGGCGATTCCCCGCCTGCAAGAATGGCCGCCGTGCGGTCGGGGACCTTGGGGTTGGAATCGATCACCACCCGCAGGTGCTCCTGGTCCCGGGCGGCCGGGGTGTTGGCGATGATCTTGCCGAACAGATCCAGGGTCGCCTCGGGCCCCATGCCGCCCAATATGCCGATGGTCTTTTCCGTCACTTCAGTATCTGCCCCAGGAAATCTTTCGTCCGCTGGCTCTTCGGGTTTTTGAAAAACTCGTCACCCCGGCCGCGCTCGACGATCCGGCCGGCGTCCATGAAGATGATCTCGTCGGCCACTTCGCGCGCGAAGCCCATCTCGTGGGTCACCACTAGCATGGTCATGCCCTCCTTGGCCAGGCCGATCATGACCTCCAGGACCTCCTGGATCATCTCCGGGTCCAGCGCCGAGGTCGGTTCGTCGAACATCATGCAGGCCGGTTCCATGGCCAGCGCCCTGGCGATGGCCACCCGCTGCTGCTGGCCGCCCGAGAGGTTGGCCGGGTAAGCGCCGGCCTTGTCTGGGATGCCCACCCGCTCCAGCAGTTCCATCGCTTTCTTCTCAGCCTGCGGCCGTGACTTCTTCCGCACCTTGATGGGCGCGAGCGTGATGTTGCGCAAGACCGTCATGTGGGGGTAGAGCTCGAAGCGCTGGAAGACCATGCCGATCTTCTCCCGCAGCTTGTAAAGGTTGGTCTTGGGATCGCTCAGCGAGACCCCATCGACGACGATCTCCCCCTTCTGGTAAGGCTCCAGCCCGTTGATGCAGCGCAAAAGGGTGCTCTTCCCGGAGCCGCTCGGCCCGCAGATCACCACCTTCTGGCCCCGTTGAACCACCTCGTCGATGTCAACGAGAACCTGGAAATCTCCAAACCACTTGCTGACGTTTTTGATTTCGATCATGGGGTCACAGAACCTTGGCTTTGCGGCTCTTCTCCTCGTAGTGCAGGCTGATGCGCGAGCCGATGAAGCAGATGATAAAAAAAAGGATCGCCACGAAACTATAAAGCTGGATCGAGCGAACCTCAATGCTGTCCACGATGGTGGTGCGGCGGACCATTTCCGCAAGCCCGATGACGTAGGCAAGACTTGTATCCTGGAAGGTGATGATGCTCTGGGTGATCATGCTGGGCAGCATGCGGCGGAAGGCGATCGGCACCAGGATATAGGTCGCCGTCTGGCGGAAGTTGAGCCCCGTGGAATAGGCCGCGCTTACCAGGTCCTTACTGATGGATTGAAACCCGGCGCGGAATATTTCCCCGAAGTACGTCGCCTCAAACACGATGAACGAAACCGCGGCGGACACGAACGGGTCCAGGTTCTTGCCGACGAGAATGGGCATCACAAAGTAAAACCAGAAGATGACCAAGATCAGGGGGATGTTGCGCAGGAAATTCACGTACAGGGTGACCGGGTAGTACACCCAGGGTCTCTTGGAGATCCGGCCGAGACCCACCAGAGTCCCCAGGAAAAGCCCCCCCGCCAGAGCAAATACCGCCAGCTTTACGTTGGTGAGAAACCCTCCGAGCAGGTAAGGCAAGTTTTCCAGAACCGCGTCAAACATGGCTACCGGGTCATCAGCCCGGGAATCCGGAACCGGGCTTCAATGAAATCCATCAGCTTGACCACGGTCATTCCCAGCACCAGGTAGATGGCCATCGCGCCGGTGGTGGCCTCCAAGCCGTGGAAGGTCTGCTCGTCGATCTTGTAGCTCATGAAGGTGGTTTCGGCCACCCCGATGGTCATGGCCACCGCCGAGTTTTTGAAGATGGTTAAAAATTCGGTGGTAAGGGGCGGGATGATGAGCCGCAGGGCGTGGGGTATCATGACATGCCAGTACATTTGAACCGGAGTCATACCCGTCGACAGCACGGCTTCGTACTGACCGTGGCCGATGGAGGCGAAGCCGGCGCGCACGTGCTCTCCCACCCGCGAGGCCGTGTAGAGACCCAGGGCGACAATGGCCACATAGTAGTTGAGGCCGGAGAGGGCGTTGATCTTGAACTGCAGGGTTTTCCCGAAAAGCATGGGGCCGGCATAGAACCAGAAGAACAGCTGGACCAGGAAAGGGATGTTGCGGAAGACCTCGACGTACACGGACCCTAAAATTCGCAAAGGCAAGAAGCGAACCGAGCGCAGGGTCCCGAAAAGGATGCCCAAGCTGAGGGCGATGACCCACGCCAGGGCCCCTATCTGAATCGTCAGCCAGAGGCCCTGGAGCAGCCATTCGCCGTAAGGCTGACGCCACAAGACGCCCCAGTCGAATTTGTAGGATAGCATAAGAAAAGGGGTCAAGGGGCCAAGGGGTCTCCGCAACGAAGGATTTCACCTCCACTCGAACCCTGAACCCTCGGACCCTCGAATCCTGCTCCTTTATTTCTTCTTCAGCCACCCCTCATCCATGGGATAGACGATGAGCTGGAGGTAATCCTTGTAGGCCTGGGACATGGGGATGGGCACCATGCCTTTCGGCCCCATCCACTTATCGTAAAGCTCATAAAACTTGCCGGTCTTGATCGCCCACAAGATGGTATTGTTGACGAAGTCCCGGAAGTCCGAGTCGTTCTCGCGCATCATGTACCCGTAAGGTTCGTAGGCAATCGCAAAATCCACGGTCCGCCAGGCATCCGGTTTGTCGTCTTTCATGCGCAGGCCTTCGAGCAGGCTGCGGTCGGTGGCATAGGCATCGATTTTACCGGTCTTGAGCGCCAGGAACCCCTGGGCGTGGCCCTCGGTGGTCACGATCTCCTTGGGCTTGTATACTCCGGCCGCCGCCTGGTCCTCAATGGCCTTAAGATTGGTGGTGCCGCGGGCGCCGCCCAGGCGCTTGCCGTTCAGATCGGCCTTAGTCTTGATGGGGCTGTCCTTGGCCACCAGAAAGCTGGTTTCCGAGAAGAAGAACGTCAGGCTGAAATCCACCACATCCTCGCGCTCCTGGGTGTAGGTGGTAGATCCCATCTCGACATCCGTCGTTCCGTTGACGATCATCGGGATGCGCGTCTTGGTGGTAATGGTGACGGGCTCGATTTCGATCTTCTTGCCGAAATACTTTGAGAGGTTTTCAACCAGAAGTTGAGTCATGTCCACCGAAAACCCGACCTGTTTGCCAACCTTGGGATCGATGAAGGCAAATGGAATGGAGTCCTCGCGGAGACCGACCTTGATCTTGCCGGTTTTCTCGATCTTGTCCATGGTCTCCCCGGCCAGAACGGGCGGGGCCAGAAACGCCAGGGCGCACAGCGCCGCGGCAAGGATACCCAGCATGCTCCATCTTTTCATGGTCGAATCCTCCTCTCGTCTGAAAGGTTGTTGGAGAAAGGCGTCTTGCAACGCCCCCCAGAAAGACGCCTGGGGGCTGAAACGGAAAGGAAATGGCCTGCCACGCTCGAAGCAAACTTGTATTCCATAGAATGCCTGCGGCTTGGAGTCAAGCTGCAACTTGCTTTCAACGCAGGCGCCGGCCGAATAACTCCTTGTCAATTTCGCGAGTTTGATAGTATGAATCAGTTGGGCGATTCTTTTTTTTTTGGAGCTCCGGCAGGGAATCTGCCTGGCAACACCGAAACAGCGAAGGCGCCCGGGAGAACGACATGAGCAAGGGCGATCAACTGATCGTCAAACGATCCCTGTTTTCGTGGGTATTCGACGGCAACCTGCGCTGGCAGTTCCTTCTGCTGGCGATCATCGCCGTTGCCGTTTTCACCCGGGTGTTGCCCCTGGAGATGCAGAAACGCATCGTCAATCAGGCCATCAGCCTGCGCAAGGTGGACCTGCTTCTGACGTACTCCGCCTACTACCTGGCCGCCGTCCTGCTCTCCAGCGCCTGCAAATACCTGATCAACGTTTTGGAAACGCTTATCGCGCAGCAGTCCCTCGCGCGCATGCGCAACGCGCTCTACAACCACATCATCACCTTGCCGTTGAACTTTTTCCGCAACACCCAGCCCGGCACCGTCGTCAATGCGGTTGTCAACGAACTGGCCGTTCCGTCCAACTTCGTGGGCTCCGCCGTGTCCACGCCGGTGTCCAACGTTCTCACCCTGATCGCCTTCGCCGGCTTTCTCTTTTGGCTGAACCCCCTGTTGGCCGCGGTGTCCCTCAGCGCCTACCCGGCCGCCATGATCGTGCTGCCGTTTCTGCAGAAGCGCGCCAATCTGGCCAACCAGCAGCGGGTCGACCTGGCGCGCACGTTCTCGGGCCGGATCGCGGAATCCATCGGCGGAATCCACGAAATCCACGGCAACGGAGCCTACCGGATCGAAACGCGCAAGTGCAACCGGCTGGTGGAACAGCTGCGCAAGGTCCGCGTGGTCTGGAGCCTTTACCGCTTTGCCGTCAAGTCCACGAACAATTTTTTCACCAGCCTCGGGCCCTTTCTGGTGTTCATCCTCGGCGGCTACCTGACCATCAAGGGCCAGTTGGAGCTGGGCTCGCTGGTGGCTTTTCTCTCGGCCCAGGAAAAGCTCTACGACCCGTGGAAGGAGCTGATCGAGTTCTATCAGGTCTACCAGGACGGCCGCGTGACCTATGACCGCACCATGGAGTTCTTCGACGTCGAGCCGGATTATCCCCTGACCCCCGCCGACCGGCCCGCGTTCGAGCTGGAGCCCCGCCTGGAAGTCCAAGACCTGTCCTTCTTCACCGACAGCGGGATCCGCCTGCTTGACGATATCAACCTGCACCTCGAACCCGGCGAGCACTTGGCCCTGGTGGGGTTCTCGGGCAGCGGCAAGAGCACCCTGGCGCTGTGCATCGGCCAGCTCAACAAATACAGCGACGGCCACGTCCGCATCGGCGGGCAGGAGGTCTCCGAACTGACCAAGCAGGACATGGCCGTCAACGTCGGCATCGTGTCCCAGAGCCCCTTCATCTTCGAGGGGTCCATCGCAGAGAACCTGCTCTACGCCAGCGAAGCCGTCCTCGGTGCTGACGGCGGCCGCCGGCCGACGCTGGATGACATCATTGCCGTCCTGCACCAAACCGGGCTGTTTGCGGATGTGCTGCGTTTCGGATTGAACGCCTTGCTCACGGCGGAAACCCATGCGGATCTGGTGAAGGACATCATCCGCATCCGGCGCAAGTTCCAGGAGAAGCATGGTGAAAAACTGGCCGACTACGTCGAATTCTTCGTCGAGAACGCGTATCTCTTCCACTCCAGCATCGCCGAGAATCTGACGTTCGGGGCCGCCAACCGCAGCGATTTCACCCATGTCGAACTGTCCCGCAACGATTATTTCCTGGAATTTCTGGAGCAGTCGGGACTGCACCAGCTGCTGCTCCGCCTGGGGGCTCAGCTCACGCGGCAGACGGTGGACATTCTGGGCAACCTGCCGCCGGAAGCGGTCTTTTTCGAACAAAGCCCCATGAACGCCGATGAACTGCCCGACTACAAGGCGGTGGCGGATCACCTTCGCCGCCGCGGAATCGGCGATCTCGATCAGCCGGACCGCCGCCGCCTGCTCACCCTGGCCCTGCGCTTCACACCCGGCCTGCACAAAATGGTGGCCCTGCCGGCGGAGCTGCAACGCCTGCTGCTCGAGGCCCGCGCCCGCTTCCGGGAACGCGTCTCCCGCGACCTGCCCGGCGTTTTCACGTTCTACAGCAAGAGCGATTATATCTTCTCCCAGACCATCCTGAACAACATTTTCTTCGGCAAAGCCAAGACCATGATCCCTCAGGCCCAGGAGGTCATCACCCAGAACATCATCCAGGTGCTGATCGAAAGGGATTTGCTGGAAACCATCGTCGAAATCGGCATGCATTACAATGTCGGCAGCAAAGGCGAAAAGCTTTCGGGCGGACAGCGCCAGAAGCTGGCCATCGCACGCGTCTTCCTGAAATCACCGCGGCTGCTGATCATGGACGAAGCGACTTCGGCCCTGGACAACACCTCCCAGGCCCGCATTCAGAACCTGCTCGAAACGCGCTGGAAGCGCAAGAGCACCCTGGTGGCCGTCATTCACCGTCTGGACACCGTTCGCAAGTTCGACCGCATTGCGGTCATGAAAGCCGGAAAAGTGGTCGAAATGGGCAGCTACGATGAGTTGATTGCCCGGAAAGGAGCCTTGTATGAGCTCGTTGGACGAAAGTAGCCCGACCCCCTCGTGCGAATACCAGGAGAACCTGGACATCCTGCGCCAAACCTATTTTTTTTCGGGGCTTCCCCTTGAATCGCTGAAAATTTTTGCCTATCTTTGCACTCGGGAAAAATTCAGGGAGGATGATTTTCTGTTCCTCCAGGGCGAGGACGACGGGGAGGCGTTCTGCATCCTCTCCGGCGGTGCCCGCCTGGAGCGCACTGTGGAGGATACGACCGTGCCGATCCGCACGGTCGGAGCGGGTGAATTCATCGGCGGCCTGACCCTGATCGGTGAAACCCGGCGATTGTATTCCTTGAGGGCGTTGCAGGAGACGATCTGCCTCGTTTTGAGCCGCGAAAAGTTCGCCAAAACACTGGACCAGTTTCCGGAGCAGCGGCATCGGATCTTCAGAGCGGTGGTCGCGGCCATTAACGACTGGGAGGAGCACTTTCTGGAGGGCATGACCGAGGCGTGCGGCGGGTGCCGGTCCAAATTGGGAGTCAGCCTGCTGTGAGCATTCCGCGAATCGAGCCGCCAAGGACGCAAGGGGCATGAACACGACGGGGTCGGTTTCCTTCGAGCTGCGGAACCATCTGTCCGAACTGGCGACTCTCTGCGAAAAAATGGAGCGCGTCGGCCAGGCGTTGAACCTGTCGCGAAGATGCCTGTTTGAAATGAACTTGGCATTGGATGAGCTCTTCACCAACATCATTTCCTACGGGTTCCAGGACCAGTCCGAGCATTTCATCCGAGTCCATATATCCGCGGACCACGACGTGTTGACCGTGGTATTGGAGGACGACGGTATCGCCTTCAACCCGGTCGAGCGCATCCCGCCTGAAATTCCCTGTACGGTGGACGAATGCAAGGTGGGAGGGTTGGGCATTCATTTGGTCAAGAATCTCATGGATGAAATCGTATACGAACGTCGGGCGGGCACGAACGTTCTGACGCTTAAAAAAACAATTGAAAAAAGCTGAACGGTTTAATGGGCGCGTGTGAATGGGAGGATTCTTCATGGATATTGTCGAGGTAAAGCAGAGCGGAGTGAGCACTTTTAAACTTCAGGGGCGGCTGGATTCCAACACATCCCAGTCATTTGAAAAACGGCTTTTGGACGCTATTTCCGACGGCACCAAGAACGTGATCATCGACTTCAAGGAGCTCGATTACATCTCCAGCGCCGGGTTGCGCGTCATTTTGAAGGCCACCAAGACCCTGAAACGACAGGAAGGCAAGATCATGCTCTGTTCGATGCAGGATTACGTCAAGGAGGTCTTCGAGATCGCGGGCTTCGATTCCTTCCTTCCGATCGTCCCCAGCCTGGAGGACGCCTTCAAGGCCTTTTGACCGGCCGGTGCTTTGCTTCACGCCCGGATGCCCGCCAGCCGGGCGCCGAATCCGGCCGCAATCCGATCAAGCCGCGCCGGCCTAATTCGCGGATAAACTGGCTCACGGCCACTTCGGCTTCTTTGCGTTCCAGCCGGTGCGTTTCGGCGAAGGCGGCCGCAATCCGCCGCAGGGACCTCCGGCCGTCTAACATGCCCCAGACCCCGGACCCGAGCCGGTCGAGCTGCAGTTTCGCCGTCCGCGGCGGGGCGGCACGAACGCCGAGCCAGCGCGCCAAAGTCGCCATCCAGGGCCGCACCGTCACCGGGTAAAGAACCACCACCTCGCCGTTGTCCAGGCGCTGCTCCCGCACATGCCGGTTCTTGACCGGGATGCACGCCAGCGCCTCACTGCGGCTCTGCTGAGGTGCCGAGCGGTCTTTCGTCAGCCATCCCATAACCGTCGCTCACGGCCTGGATTTCCGGGTCTTCGATCGGCCGGCGGGCTTCCAGCCGAACGCCGAGGATGCGGTTGAGCCCCGCCACATGCCACAGGCGCAGCCGGCGGAACCGGGCCATCCCCAGTCGCGCTTGCAAACGGCCTCCCGGCCCGACCGGCAGCGCATCCCCGCCATCGACGGCCGGATGGCCTCGGGTCGTTGACGGCCGGAAGGAGAGGCTCTGGCCGCCTGCGACCGCCTGCGCGAAATCGGCGAGGTTCCGGTTCTGGAGCAGCACCTCGGCGGGCGCCCATCGGTAGAGGGTCAGCCGGCGCCCCCGTCCGTTGAACTCCAGGACGAACCGGCCGGTCTGGAACTGGTGGCGCGCAAGAACGAAATGATCGGGCAAGAACGCAACCATGTCGTAAAGCGCCCATGCGACCCGGCCGTCGGAGCGATGATCCCGGAACGAGGCGAGCACTTGGGCGGCGTGGGGGGCGATGACGCTCGCTCCGGGCCGTTCCAGGAACTGGATCATGCTGGCGGTATGGCAGGACGGGCAATAGAGCAGAACTCCCTCCGCCCGCTCGCTGCCCGCATCCCATAGAAAGCCTTGGACCTCAAACCCCGGCGCGGCGGCTCGCCATTTCTCGGATAGCGCCGTCTCCTGGAACACCCCGCCGTTTCGCCCCACGTGGCGGTAGACCTTTCGCAGTTGGCGCCGTCCTGAAAATCGGCCCTTCACCGCCGCCCATTTGATCTCCATCACCGGCCCCGGCTCGGACTCCAACAGCAGATGCCGTAGCCCGATCCGCGCCGGATCCCAATCATCGGGGACCGCGAAGCGCACGCCGTTCCATGCAATGGTTTTCCAATTCCTCGCGCTCACCGCTCACCTGCCCGGCGTTATTTCGGAACGAACAGGTCCCATGCCGTCGTTCCGGACCGGACGGGCGGAGGGCGGCTCTGCCGCAAGGCCTCGCGCCGCTCCATCCGATTCTCCCGGAAGCAGCGGGAATCTTCCTCCAGCCGGTTATGCAAGGTGAGCTTGACGGCGTTGCCGATTTTTTCCTCCTCGTCCTGGACGTTATGCTGAAGGATGAGGCTGATGCGGTTGGCGTGGGCATCGGAAAAGGACCACTTCCAGCTGATGAAGACCCGGAAGGGATCCCCCTGGTATTCGGCCGGATCGCCGAATTCCTTCTTGAGTCGCCGCAAAAGCTCCTCAAAAAACTCCACGCTGCCGTCTTCGTACTTGAGCTTGATTCGGACGATGGCGTGCGGCGAACGGCAGGTGCCGAAGGCGATCAGTCCGCTTTTGAAACCTGGAATCGGCAGGATTTCGACCTCGTGCAGGTTCTCCATGTAGCGCACCGGCAGAGCGGTCTCCATGATCACCCGGTCCGCGACCTCCCCGATCGGCCGCCCCAGGGTGAACCCGGCGACCGACAGCGGGACCTCTCCGGCCTGGCCGTGAGCACCCGCCGCCATGATTCCAGCGACCACCGCTGCCACCACGCATATTCGCATGTGAACAACCTGCCATAGGTGGATGGAGTAACCGACAGAAATTGACTGATAGTAAGGCGGAAGAAGAGAAATTGCAACCGATCTAAACCGGCCGAGCAGCCGGTTTAATAAGGCAATCGCGCGAGTGACTTCAAAATGAGCGTCAGCCCCATGGCAAACATGCCCATCAATCCCATGCCGCAGGAGAAGCCTGCCAGCAGCACCGGGCTGTACTGGCCCCACATGGCGCCGTACCGCCGCCGGAAGATATAGCGGCCGAGCAGCGCCCCGATCACTTCCAGCAGGAGCCCGTGGGGCGTGCTCTGGCCCAAGCCCCGCACCAGGCCGTAGACCAGCATCACCGGCAGCCCGAACAGGCTGAGCAGACTGTATATGACGACACCGAGCAGGGTCCCGCCCCCCACGTAAATCCAGTTCAGCGCCTGAAAGAAAAGCGAGTTGCCCTCCAGGGTAGACGTCTGCATCAGCAGGGTGTTCAGCGCCTGCAAGTGCCACAACTCCTGGGCGAACGGATAGGCGCTGGAAGGGATCGGCGCCAGCCGCCAGATGAACTGTGAAAACAGGAGGCTGGCGATCATCACCACCGGGAAGACCACGATTTCCGACTTGATGATGCCCCGAATGCTGGTGCCGGTCAGCTCGATTTCACGGAAGCTCACCGTGGCGCTTCCGTAGTTGTGGATGGGGATGGGGGCGTACCAGATCTCGATCCCCTGGTAGCCGAAGTATTTGGCCCCGGCGATGAAGCTCGCTTCGCGCACCAGCGGCAGGCTCACGAACTGGCCGGCGATGCCTTCCATCCGCGCCGTGATGTAGGAGATCACCGGCGTGTAAAGGAATCCGTAGATCAGAAAGAACACCACCGGAAAATTGGGCACCAGCCAGACACAGAGCAGCACATAGGAAACCGTCGAAAAAACGTAGATGCCGATCGACAGCCAGAAGTTGATGTCGCCCCGGCCCGGCGGCGGGCGGAAGAGGTCCCGCAGGCGGCCGCGCTCGCCCGCCCCGAGGCCGGAGAAGGATCGCGCCACATGGTAGACCCCGACCAGGCCGATGGCCAACCCCAGCCCGATGCCGAAGCTCAGGTAAAAGTCGAAGTTGTTGGCGAAAACCGTCTCCACGGTGCGCATCCCCGGGTGCCAGCGGTGGAGGATTCCGTGCCGGTAAAGGATGGGATTGGCGATAACGGTGATAATGAGCCCTCCCAAGCCGCCCATCACCGCCCAGAAAGGCAGCACCATGCCGATGAACACCAAGCCGAGGTCGAGCTGGATGCCGGTGGCCACCGCCGGGAGCCAGCCCTCGGTGTGCACGCTGAGCTCGACCCACGGAATCGGAATCGGACGGATCGGCTCCATCAACACCAGACTGGAAAAGGCCGGCAACAGCACATAAACCGCGCCGAACACCAGGCCGATGACGCCTCCGATGGAAAACACCCGCCACTTCCAGCTTTTCTCCCGCGCCTCGACGGACTCGGCCAGCGCCATGGTTCCCAAGGCGGCCACCGGCGCCATGGGAAACGGCAGTTTCTCGACATCGGAGGTGATCCGGTAGAGGGCGTAGCCCAAGCCGAACTGGTCCACCCGGGTGATGATCTGGGTGCCGATCAGCAGCAGCACCGGAATCAACCAGTCGCGGTGAAACAGGGTGCGCTCGATCAGGGCGGCGGATTCCGGCGGCGGCGCCACCCAGGCCGGTATGAATTCGACCACACCCAGCATGCGCGCCGCATCGGACTGTACCAGGTATTGGTTCCACAACAGGCCCTGGAAGGGGGTGTGCAGCGCCGCGCCGGCCATGTAGTAAAGCAGGAAGATCTCCTGCTGCTTCAGGTCGCTGTAGGAACGTTTGGCGAGTTCGGCGAAGAGGATGATGGTCACCCAGCGCGCCGCCGGCCCGATGCCGGTGCCGATCACCAGCTGCAGGTACATGCTGCCGGGCATCATCAGGAAGCCGATGAAGATCGCCCCGACGACGGTCTTCCAGTCGAAGCCTTCCTCGAAGTGGGTCGGAGCCTTCAGCAGGTCCCGGTATTCCTGGAGTTCACGATCTTCTTTCATTTTCTAATCGGGCAGCACCATGTAACTCGCGTAGCTGAACAGTCCATAGATGGCCCAGCTGCCGGCCATGAAGAAATCGCCGATGATCAGACCGATGAAAAAGAAGCGCAGGTTCTTGAACAGCGCCGTGCCGCCGTAGCGAATGCACAGGGCGTTGCAGGCCCACCCGACGAAAAAGCTGAACCACAGCGTCCACATGGCGGAGCTGTAAGCCGTGAGGTACCCGATGGGATGAATCGGCCACCAGTAGAAACGATGGTAGCAGACGACCAGGGCCAGCATCACGGCCGCGCCGCAGGCGATGAAGATCAACACCCAGCTGCGGGGTTCCGCCGGAGATTCCACCAGGCTGAAGATGTTCTCGTAGACGGCGACGGTCGTACGGCTCGCCCAGTCCATATCCAGCTCGCGCACCCCGAATTTGTAGGCGACCGAAAGCATCGCCGCGAAGGAGACCGCGACGCCGGCCACCACGGAAAGCATAATGGCGATCGCGACCCTGCGGTTGTTGTGCACGCCGTCCGTCACCTTGCGTGCATGCAGCAGGGCCGGCATGAGCGCTTCGCGCAGGTCCAGGAAGAGCACCTTTTGGGCCACGGCGGCGACCACCAGGCCGGTCGGGGTCAAGAAGCGCGAACCGAAAAACGCCGTCAGCGCGTCGAGCGGGGCGGCGGTGAGCGTGAAGTAGGTGATTCCGCCCTGGCAGATGACCCGGACGGCCACCAGAGTGAACAGGAAGAAGGCGGCCAGCACCAGGACTCCGGCCGCGATCGGAAGTCCGTAATGGTGGCACCACAGCACCAGGCCGACGCAGCCCGCCACCAACCCCCAGAAGGCGCGCTGGCTCGTGATCCACTCGGTTTGAGGGGTTGCATCTCGGCTCCGGCCGAAGGCTTTCAGAAAGAGGTCCAGAAAGTGAAACCGCGCCAGCCACGCCAGGAAGAGGAAAAACACCAGATAGGCGCCGATGGTCTGGGTTTCCTCGGGCCGCGAGAGGGTCGAGCTGAAGGTCACCCCCAGCGCCGCCGCGGGGATGTTGATCCCCAGCACGCTCAGCAGGCCGGTCAGCAGCGCCCCGGCGAGGAAAAAGAACCAGAGCGAAAAGGAAACCTGCTTGGCGGTCAGGAAGGCAAAACCGATGAAGGCCGGATAGATGTAAATCTTCAGCTTGTAGAACCCGGAAAACAGGCCGGCTTTGGGAAAGAACTTGCCCGCCAGGATCAGGGTGGGGATCGAGGGAATGGACGGGTTGTAAAAGCTCAACCCGTTGATCAGGTGCAGGCAGACTGGAACCAGCAGACCGGCCAGCAGGTAGCGGTGCATCAAAAACGCCCCCAGCCGGTCCTCGTCGAGCGCTTCCTGCATCAGGAGCGGCACGCGCAGCAGAGGAAAGTTCATGCGCTCGTTGTAGAGCGGCTGTCGGCTCAAAAGGCTGACGATGCAGATCATCACAAAATAACAGAGCAGAATGAAGCCGGTCCACTCCAGGAGCGGGCCGATCCAGGCGTCCCAGGGGATACGCTGCAAGACCTCGAACCAGTCCATCTGCCGGGCGCCGGAAATCCCGTTGTAAAAACCGTCGATCGCCTCCCGGCTGGCGGGGTACCAGCCCTTCGGCAGCAGGGGCTGCAGCACGTCCTCCCAGCGGTTTTCCACGGTCGCAAAATGGTAAGGAGCGGTCAGGTTGAGGAAGAACGTGCGCGCGAGCCCCGTCCACGCAACGCCCGAAAGCAGCACCATGAGCGCCCACATCACCAGCAGCTCCCGGCCGGTCAAGAAGCGCCGGCCCCGGAACACCGCGCGCAGCGCCGCCGTCACCAACATCATCCAGACCAGCAGGTAGAACGGCGCCAGCGGAAACTGCCCCCCGCCGAGCGGCGTTCCCTTGAGGTAGGCGTTGTTGAACGGGGTGAGGACGCAGATTCCCAGCGCCAGCAGGGCGCCGATGAGCACCGCGCGCAGCCGAATGCGCTCGGCCGGGACCGGTGGCTCCTGGCCGTCGGCAGAAGGCGCGCTGCGGCCGGCGGCGGCGGTCATGGCGTTTCTCCTTCCGTTCGCCCAGGGGATTGAGCAGCCGGCTTCAGCCGCGCGCGCGCCGCCGCCAGCTGCTGTTCGTAGTGCACCTTGGCCGGTTCGTCCAGGGAGCGCCAAATCAGAAGCTGGCGCCGGACGATATGCAGAAACCCCTTGTTGATGCGCCGCCAAGCGTTGGATTCGCCCGATTCGCGCGTGAGCACCACCCCGATTTCGAGGAACCCCGGCTCCTGGGGCGCCGGTGCGAAGCGCAGCTCCACCTTCTGTTGGATGCCGAAATCGAACGGCGCCAGCCAGACGCGGCAGCTGAGATGCAGGCACTCGGGGAACTCGCAGGCTTCCTGGGGGCAGTCGTCGGCGCCGCCGACGACGCTCGGCAGGTCATCGCAGGCGAACGACAGGTCGATCTGGGAGGCCGAAAAGCGACCGTGCGAGACATCGAAATGCCCTTCGAAATAATCGAGCAGAAAGCCGCCGACGCTGGCCTGCTCCGGGTAGGTCATCAAGATGGGCAAAACCAGTTCGAGGACGTTGCCGCGCGCCGGCGGCAGGGTCCAGGAGCGGTTCACGTCCGGAATGGCGATCTGGCCGGCCACCCTGGACGGGTAGATCACGGACAGCAGCACCACCGCGATCACCAGCCCCATGGCCGCCACGCCGGCCAGCGAGGAATAGTTCACCGTGATCCCTGACCACAGGGCCGTTTCGGCAAACAGTTTGGCCGTGGTCTGCGCCAGAAGGTAGCCGAGCACCACGCTGAGCACGGCGAAGGCCAGTGCCTCGGCGATAAAGAGAAATGACACATGTGACGGCGCCAGCCCCACCGAGGTGTAAACGGCGATCTCGCGTTTCCGTTCGTAAACGCTGCTGATCATGGTGTTGAGTACGATGAAAATCGAGATGCCCAGCGGAATGATGATGTTGGGTACCCCACTGTAACTCATCGTGTCGCTGGCGTGGTAGAGGAACGTGCCCTCCGGCTCGCCGCTGAAAAGCGACAGCCCGAAGCGGTCGATCAGATTCTGAGCCGCGGTCTGCATGGACGTGCGGGCGTCGCTGCGGATCGCCACGGCCTTGAGGCTGCCGCCGGCGGCCATCAGGGTGGGGTAGGGAATGATAACGGTGAGATCCCCAGCGGTGTGCTGGTAGCGGCTTTGAAACTCGCGCACGTCCTCGCCGGATTCGAGCGCCTCGGCCTCTTCCTCCGTCAATTCTCCGGAGACTTCCCGCGGGAAGCTGACCGGGGTCAGCGGTTCGCCGTCGAGATCCAACCGCTCCTGCAAGCGTCGCCCGGAAAACACCCCTGCCACGGCGAAGTCCACCCCCCAGAGGGTGATGCGTTGTCCCTCCGGCTGCTGCGGGTCGATGCCGAGGCTGACCGCGAGGCGTTCGGGCAGCAGGGCGGCGAACCGCTCGGACTCGGTGAACCAGCGCCCGCCCACCAGGAACGCATCCAGCCCGGACACCTGCGGCTCGGCGGACAGCAGCCCCATCAGTCCTTTGGCCTCGGCGCTGCGGCCGCCGGCGCGCAAGGGGACGCTGCCGGTGCGGGTCGGGTCGTCTTCTTCCAGCCAGGCCCGCGGCACGGCGCGGCCGATTTCGCTGAAGGTGTTGGCGATGACACCGAAGGCCTCGGGGGGCAGCGTGGTCCAGTTCGCGTTCTTGAGCAGGAACCCCTGGAAGGTGGCCTCCGGGCTGTAGAGAATCCGGGCGTGCCGCCGCATGGACTTGGCCGAGGTGAAGCTCATAATGGTGAACGTGAGCAGGACCAGGGTGACGCAGGTCAACGCCGTGCGCACCCGCCGCCGGCGCAGATTGCTCACGCCGAGCAGAAAGGCCGCCACAAAGGCCTTCCACCGGCTGATCTCACCGACCTGGACCAGACGCGCCCGGGTCTGCAGGCCGGCCATCTCCTGCTCGAACCGGACGAAGATGATCAGGGTCACCACCAGTGAGAGGCCCATGATGAAAAAGGCGAGAATAACCACCATCGGGCTGTAGGCCAGCTGGAAGGCCGGATGCACGCTGTAGATCGTAGCCACGAGTACGGCCAGGATGACGCTGAAAGCGATGATGCGCCGGTAGATGTTGGCGTAGGCGAACAGCAGCCGCTCCAGGCAGAAGGCGAACGGCACGAACAGCGCGATGTAGAAAAGCACCCCGTAGAGGACGTCCCTCTGGGTTTTCTCCACGTCGTCATAAACCCGCGTGGCCAGCGCCCAGGCGCGGGAGCTGGCATCGGCGAAGCGGTCGTAGGCGAGCGCCTCGAGCGCCGCTTCCGCCGCGTTCAGCGCCGCCAGCCCCTCCTGTTCGAGGCGGCGGATGTGTTCGTTGTAAACTCCGTGCCGCTCCAAATTGGCGATGCGCGGCGCCAATAGGGTCCACATATCGCGGGCCACCTGATAGTCGGTGCGCAACAGCCGGGGCAGGTCCTCGGTCGCAACCCCGATCCCGGACGGCACCTGCTCGCTGGCGTTAAGCAGGATGAACTTGGGCCGCAGCACGGTGTCCGACAGCATCAGCTTGAGGCGCGTGCCCGGTTCCAGGAACACGGTGCTGATGATCGACGACCAGGTGTCGAGCCGGCTCATAAACCAATGCGACGGCTCGGCCTCGCGGCGGCCGTCGAGCACGTCGGCCTTGGTCAGGTGGCGGAAGGTGCGGGGTTCGAGCAGGTTGAACATCGTGGTCCCGCTGGCGGCGAACATGACCAGGTCGGTCTCCATGAACCGCCGATTCATCTTGACGCGGTAGGCATCCTTGCCGGTCAGCTTTTTGTCGATGACCCATACGGCCTGGCCGGTGCGCTCGTCGAAGCGGTAGCCCTCGATCACGACCTTGTGCAGGCTATGGGTCTTGTCCGCCACCCCTTTCAGGCGGAAGCGGCCTTGAGCATCCACCATGGTGTAAAACCGCGAAGGCCCCTGGTAGCAGAGCAGCACCGTCCCGGGGGCCGGCTTGTCTGCAAAAAGCTCTCCATGCCGCAGAAACTTGGCCCGCCCGCTGACCGTGGAAAACCCGTTGAGCGGCGCGTCCTGCTCGCGCAGCTTCGGCGCGCGCGCCAGATGCCCGGCGAGGCCGCAGACGACGGCGCTCTGCCGGGTCGCGAACTCGACGTTGACCCGCTCCGGGCGGTCTTCCGGAGTTCCCCACGCGGAGCGGGCATCGCCCGTCGTGGCCAGGGTGACGCCGTGGTAGCCCGCCAATGCAATGACCTCGCCGCCCAGGGCCGGTCGGTCGATGAAATGACTCTGCCAGGATCGCAGCCGGCTCGGCCGCAAGGTGTCCTTGAACATGCCGGACTCCCCGTGCGCGGCTTCGATCCGTTGGGCTCCCTCCCGCAGCGCCTCCTCCAGCGCGGCGTAGGCGGGAACCCGATGGATCCGAGGGCGCAGAGGATAGAGCCAGCCGTGGTTGAAGGCGCCGAATCCGTCACCGTGGCTGGAGAGGTGCAGCGACACCGCTGCGGCGATTTCGTAGTCCTGCACCGCGTTCCGCAGGGCGTAGGCGCTCTCGATCAGGCGCAGCCGCGCCCGCCCGTCGGACAGAGCGGCCTCCTGATCCTGCCGGGCGCGCTGGGCCACTTGCTGCAGCAGGCGCTGCTCATCGGCCGAAAGGCCTTCGAAGGAAGGGCGCCAGGTCAAACGCCGCAGGATCAACCGCTCGGCGGTCAGCTCCTGAATGAGCTTCGGGTCGCGGCCGTGTTCGACCATGCGCAGCTGCATCAGCCGGCGCGACACCAGGTCGGCGTCGGTCTTGAGGCGCTCTTCCAAAGCGGCCCTGAGCAGGTCCTCGGTGATTTCGCCGGAGGCCTCCTCTTCGGCCGGACCGCCCGCCGGCGCCGGCGCGCTGGGACCCGCCTCGTCGAATCGGGCGTCCTTGAGCGCCTGCAGCGTCAGGCGGGCGTTTTGCACGAAGCGCCGCAGCTCGTTGCGCTCGTCGCGCAGATCCCGGGAGCGGGCCGAGAAGCTCCAGATCAGCTCGCGCAGCCCGGCCAGGGCCTGGGCATGGCCGGAAGTGGCAGCCAGCAGGACGGTGCGTTCGGGCGGGTTATCTTTGAAAAACCGCGCGAGCTGAAGAAAGGTCGCCGCCGAGACGGCCTCGTCGGCACCGGGCGAGCGGCCGGCGACCCGGGCGGTGCTGTCGTAAAACGCCTCCACCAGAAGCATTTCTTTCTTGCGGGCGGCGGAGGTTCCGGGAATGAGGCAGTAGATGTTCTCGGAGACGGCATTCTCCCAGGACGCCTGCGAGCGCAGCCGCACCTCCTCGGCCACGATGCCGCCGACGGCCGACTCGAAGTCGCCGAAAACCCGGCGCAGCTCCTCGGCCGGCATCCAGAATCGCGGAAAGGGAATGGGGGACAGCTCGAACTTGTCTTCGAACCAGGCACGGATCGACCCGCCCCGGTCCACGTAGATCAGGGCTTTGGCTCCCAGGCCGGCCGCGGTCAGCCAATGGCGGGCCGAATCGAGCTCCATCAGCACCACCGCGCCCTCGATGCGTTTGCCGTTCAGGAAACGCGCTTCCCCGCTGCCGACGTACAGCAGCGGCCCGGCCAGCCCAGGAGCGTCGACGGCCGGAGGGGAGACGGCGTTGCCGGCAAAGGCCGGCAGGGGCAGGCGGATGCCGCGCGCCGGAACGTCGAGCGCACCGAGGCCCTGGCGGATCACCGGCACCGCGAACGATTGGGACGCCACCGATCCGATGGCCAGCCGTTCGAGTTCGTCCTTGATGAACGCCGCGGCATGCGCGTTTCCCGGTGCGCCCGTGCTGCGGTCGCCGAAGGATGCGAGTGTGTGCAGCGCCGCCGCGAACCCATCCGCGCCCGGCGTGGCGGCCGCGGGTCGCGGGCCGGCGCCGAGCAGTGCTGCGCACAGGAGCGCCGCTGCGACCCATGGGATCGATCGGACGGTCGGGGTTGGTGGCTGCGGCGTCACCGGTGCGATTCCTGTTCCCGGGCTCACTCGCGCACACCGATTCGCCCGATGGAGATCGAAAGCTCCTCGCGGTTTTCGATCTTGTCGATCCGTCCGTCCCGAATCCAGACCACCCGGTCGGAGACGTTGAGCATCTTGAAGTCGTGGGTGGCGGAGATGACGGTCGCCCCCCGCTGCTGGCTCAGGCGCTTCAGCAGGGTGATGATTTCCTCGCCGGTGGTCAGGTCCAGGTTGCCGGTGGGTTCGTCGGCCAAAATGATGGCGGGATCGTTGGCCAGGGCACGCGCGATGGCCACGCGCTGCTGCTGGCCGCCGGACAGCTCAAACGGCTTGTGGCTGTGTCGGTCGCCGAGGCCCACCTGCTCCAGGAGCTTCATGCCCTTCTGCACGGCGGCGTCGTTGGTCATGCCGGCGAAGATCATCGGCAGGGTGATGTTCTCCAAGGCGGTCATGACCTGGATGATGTTGAAGGTCTGGAAAATGTAACCGATCTTGCGGCAGCGCAGCCAGGCGAGCTCGTAGGCGTCGAGCTGGGCGATGTCGACCTCGTCGATAAAGACCTTGCCGGAACTGGGCTTGTCCAGACCCCCGATCATGTTGAAGAGCGTGCTCTTGCCCGAGCCGGAGGGCCCCATGATGGAAAGATATTCACCCCGGTCGATCTGCAGGTCGACGCCCTTCAGCGCCTGGACCTCGATCTTGCCGAGCTTGAAGCTTTTGGTGACGTTGGATACCCGCACGACGCTGCTCATGGCTCCACCCGCATCGCCTCCACCGGCTGCATCCGCGCCGCCACCAGGGCCGGGTACAGGACCCCCAGGAGGCTCAGCCCGAGGCCGATTCCGGTGGCGGCCGCCATTGAGGCCATCACCTCCGTCAAGGTCACCTGCCGAACGGCCGCGCCTCCGAAGCGGATCCAGCCTCCGATCAGGGCGAAGACCGCTCCGACCAGCGCCCCGGCGGCCGATCCGGCCAGGCCCTGCATCCCGGCCTCCAGCATGAACAGTCTCAATACGAAGCGGTCGA
>Ga0209285_10000060_pt1 | contig 37882 bp, 25 predicted proteins | sample PPLLak3March2015_2_FD_187249 | JGI IMG/M metagenome (GOLD analysis project Ga0209285, IMG submission 187249) | Freshwater sediment microbial communities from Prairie Pothole Lake near Jamestown, North Dakota, USA - PPLs Lake P8 Core (3) Depth... | ecosystem: Environmental > Aquatic > Freshwater... | reverse complement strand
CGGAGCGGGACTCTTCCGACTTTCAATTCGGTCACGAGGTCCGGGGCATCCTGGCTCGGTTCGCCGTAAACGCCGTCGCCATCGAGATCCCAGTTACCGGTGAGGTCGGCAAAGTATAGATCCGATGGCATCAGGTCGTACGGGTCGGTCGGTATTGAAGCGGCATTATAATAGTACAGATACCTGACCGGCAGGTTAACGTCGTCTCCGCCGAGAAGCACGTAAACCCCTCCGGCTGAGTGGAAATCCTTAAGGTATTCGCGGACTTTTTCGGCGTTGTCGAGACCTTCATAGTAGGCAAAGATGGTGTCGGAGATGGCGATGGCGGTGGATATCCCGAAAGCGTTTTTATAGTCGGCGAGGCGGCGGTAAGTCACAACCAAGTCAGGTGAAGTGATAATAACGAATTCCATGCCGAGAGGCAGACCGTAAATGTTTTCGTTCGCTTTCAGGGGAGAGGCGCCTTTTGGAATTTCCGGTGCCGCTTTGAACATTCGGGTTATTGAGACTTCAGTCAGGGTGCTGTTCAGATCAAAACGTGTATTGAAAACCAGATTGCCGTCTTCATCGATAGTGACAGGGAGGAGTGACAGGGCGTAAACAGGAGTGCCGCTGCCGGTTAGTTTTTGAATATTATAGATAATATTCGATTCCGTGAGGTCTTTGGTCCGGGATATGACCTGCTCGGATCGTTCGATTGAAGTCTGGATATCGCGAGGGGCCGAGGTTTGTTCCGGGATGTTTCCCAGGAATAGCCGATCATAGGGATTTGAATCAATCGAAATATCGGAAAAATCGTTTAGTTCGCCTTCGAGGTAAAGGGTAACAATCGGCAGAGTAACCGTTTCGTTGATATTGATAGTTTTCAATCCCGGATATGCGTACTGATACGGCCCGGTCCGCACCAGCGAATCGGGGTCGAAACGAAATTCCAGGATTTCTCCATGTGCCAACCCTGCCAGGAGGCAGAGAAAGGCGCAGGCTCCGGCTACAACAGCTCCCTTTTTCACGACCTATCCTCCTGTTTCACATTGCACTTGACCGGGGATAGCGCAAGCGGTCTGCCTTTTATGCCGGGCGGGGAATTTTATCTTTGGGGGCCGGTAAGTGCTTGAATATCAAAGGGGACAATTATGATGGTCGTTTTTCTGAATATTGGGGGTATTGGGAAAATCAGAAAAAAGTATGGGTTACGGCCAATGAATAAGGGTTGGTGGCAATAGGGAGGTTTTTAAAAGAAAAGCTCTAAATAGTTTAATGTAAGTTGAATGGTAACTTGATAATAATTAAACGGATCGAAAGATGATAATTATTTCGGAGGTATTACTTATTGATATGGAAGAGCTTAAAGGAAAGAAAAAGTTAATTTTTTTGCTTGACATTTTGGTGGAAAAAGTGATACTTGGGGTAAATTTAGGTGAAAAGTGGCGCGAAGTGGAGGAAGGCAGCCGGTGGAAGGCTTCTTTGGCCAATACAACGTCAATCTGGATCAAAAAGGGCGGATTGCCCTGCCATCGCGGCTGCGTCCGGTCACAGTCGAGGGCGCCCAGGCCAATCATGAATTTATACTGACCAAAGGGCTGGATGGGTGTCTGGCTTTGTATCCCGAGGATCAATGGCAGACAATCCAGCAGCGACTGGGGTCGCATAATTTCAACCGTAGAGATTACAGATTTTTCAGCCGCATGCTGCATTCAGTAGCGGTGAATATTACTCTGGATCGTCAGGGAAGGTTATTGATACCGTCTCACCTGCAGGAAGACGCCGGGTTGACCAGGGAGGTACTGGTGATCGGCGTCAACCGCTGGATAGAATTTTGGGATCCGAAACGGTATCGCGAATATCTCACCCAGTACGGTCAGAGTTATGAAGAGGTAGCCGAGAAACTCTTTGATCTGAACCGAGGAGAGGATAGCTGATTTTACTCACAAGCCGGTAATGGTCGAGGAAACGGCGCAGTATTTACTGAGCCGCAAATCGGGAGTATATCTTGACCTTACCTGCGGGGGCGGGGGCCACTTAAAATACCTGTCCGGTTTTCTGTCACCGGACGCTTGTCTTATCGGGATCGATCAGGATATCGAGGCAATAGAGGCGGCAAGGGAGAATCTCAAAAATTTGCCGCAGAAAATTTCGGTCGTAAACAGCAGATTCAGCGAATTCGACCGGGTGCTGGAACAACTGGGAATCAAGGAAGTGGATGGAGCGTTGATGGACCTTGGGATTTCGTCCTACCAGATCGACACCCCGTACAGGGGATTTTCATTTACATCCGACGGGCCGCTCGACATGCGGATGAACCGGGCCGGGTCAAAGACCGCGGCGGATATTATAAATTCCTACAGCTATGAAGACTTGAAGAAGCTGTTCAAGACCTTTGGAGAAGAGCCTCAGGGGGCGAAGGCCGCGCGAAAGGTCTGCGAGGCGAGAGAGAAATCAAGGATAGAGACGACGGGCCAGCTGGCGGAAATTCTCGCTCCGCTGTTTCCTCCGCACCGGCGCAACAGCTCGCTGGCGAGGATGTTTCAGGCGGTTCGCATCGAAGTAAATGAAGAGATGCGGGAACTGGAAGAGGTTTTTCCGCTTCTGACCGAGCGTTTAACTTCGGGGGGACGAATGGTGGTGATCGCATATCATTCGCTGGAAGACCGGATCGTGAAAAGGTTTTTCGCCGAGAAATCGAAATTGCGGACCGGTCCGAAAGAGCTTCCGGATGAACTGGCGGGGAAACCGCCGGTATTGAAAATACTTACCAGAAAAGTACAGACGCCGTCGGCAGGCGAGATAGCACTTAACAGCCGCGCCCGTTCGGCCAAGCTGCGGGCCGCTGAGAAGTTATAGGAGATGGACTTGAGTCGAAGGCAAAGTTCCAACCGACCCATACTGCGTGTAAGGAAAAACTTCGTGGATCGTTACCTGTCGCGAAAGCGACTGATTCCGATGGGGTTTGTCCTGGTGCTGGTGCTGTTTGCGTTCGCTCATGTCTGGAAGCAGGTCTATGTGCTGGAGCTGTCCACCGAGGTGCGGGTTCTCGAAAAGGAAAATGAGACCTTGAACGACCTGGTGAAAAAGCGGAATGCCGAAATAACGGAACTGACCCGTCTGGCGGTGATTGAACCGCAGGCCAAAGAGAAGGGCAATCTTCAGCGGACGGCATCGGAGAACCTGTTCACGCTGGTTCGCGATGAATCGTACCGCGAGACCGAAGGAATCGAGAATCTGGTCGAGGCGCTTCGAAAGGTGGCCGACAACATGCCGGTCATAACGGAGACCCGAGCCGAAAGCAAGGATGTTTTCGAATTCGATGAAAAATAAACCGAGTAAGGCACGCCTGACCATAATATATGCAGTCCTGACTCTGTGCTGGGGAGTTTTGATCGGAAGACTGATTGAAATTCAGATCCTGCGGGGATCGGAACTGCAGAAAATCGCGAGCGACCAGTCGACCGGCAAGACCGAGATTCCGGCCAATCGAGGTGTAATATATGATCGGACCGGTCGGGAGCTGGCGATTAATGTGGCGTCGCATTCGCTTTATGCCTATCCCGGAAACAAGAAAGAGATTTCCAGAATACATAATTTCCTCGATAAGCAGTTCGGCTGGAAATCGGGGACATCGTCACGGAAGTACAAATTAAAGCCGGATCATTTCACCTGGATCAAGAGGGGTATATCAGACCGGCTGGCCGCGAATATTAAAGAAAAAAATATCGATGGATTATTTCTATCACCGGAAGTAGGGCGGGAATATCCTTTTGGCGGAATCGGGAAAGGAATCCTTGGCGCAACCGATATCGACGGACGAGGTTCCGCCGGAATCGAGTACGGCGCGGACAGTATCCTTGCCGGGACTCCGGGAATTATAGACTATCTCCGGGACGGCAAACGGAACACCTATCGTTTGCCGGATCACCCGCTGGTGGAGCCTCAGCCGGGTAACTCGCTGGTTCTTACGGTCGACTGGTATTTCCAGGAGATAGTCGAAGAAGAACTACAGAAGGCAGTTGAAAAGTACAATGCTGACTGGGGGAGTGCCGTATTCCTGAATTGTCAAACCGGAGAAATCCTCGCGGCAGCGGATTATAAGCCGTCGTCGGATAAGACAACAAAGCTCGGGGCCTTAAGCGACTGTTATGAGCCGGGGTCGGTTTTAAAAATCGTGGCGGCTTCGGCTCTGCTCGACGAAAAACTGGTCGACCTCGATGAAAAAATTTATTGCGAGCACGGGTTATGGACGTGCGGTCGGGGGCGTCTTCGCGACGATAAGAAGCTCGATACTCTTAATTTCCGCAATATCATGTCTCTTTCCAGTAATATCGGTATCGGAAAATTGTCGCAACGGCTCGGCGGGCCGAAGCTCCGCGGGGCATACGAAAGATTCGGATTCGGCAGTAAATACTTCCTGGATTTTCCCGGGGAAGCGTCGGGGGCGATCGGCGATCCGGGAGTATGGTCGGAGTACAATATCGCGGCGTTATCGATCGGCCATGCAATTTCGGCGACACCGCTTCAAATTGCCGCGGCCATTGCGGCGGTTGCCAATGGTGGGGATTTGGTGCGGCCGCAGGTGCTGGGAGGAGTGCTCAGCCCGGAAGGCAAGGTCATTCGGAAGATGGCTGAGGAAAAAATCGGGCGGGTCATGAAAAAGGAGTCCGCCGAAATCCTCAAGGGTTTTTTGGAGTTGGTAGTCGACAGCGGGACGGCGGTTCCGGCAAGGTCCGAACTGGTGAAAATTGCGGGGAAGACCGGGACGGCGCAAATTCCCGACCCGGATAAGAGGGGCTACCTCTGGGGTAAATTCAACGCCTCGTTCGCGGGGTATTTCCCGGCCGATAATCCTCTGGTGGCGGGGGTAGTGTTGCTAAACGAGCCGGAACCGATTCATTACGGGGGTCATACTGCGGGTCCGGCATTTAAGGCCATGGCGGAGCGGTATGTACTGGCACACTGCGATCATCTCAGGCCTGATTCCAGGCTTTTGGCGGATAACGATCACCCCAGTCTGATAGAAATTCCGGATTTTGTGGGCCGGGATTACGGTTTGGCTGTAAAAATAGCAGAGAACAAGAATCTCCTCCTCGGGAGCAACAGCGACCGGGGATTGGTTATCTGGCAGTACCCGCCTGCGCATCGCAAAGTCCCGGGTGAAACCAAAGTAGCGATTCTCGTTTCGGAAGATAACACCGGCAGCCTTCAGATGGCGGACCTGGTGGGGATGAATCTTCGGACGGCCTTGTCGGTCCTCGATTACCAGGGGGTCCGGTATGAAATTGTCGGGAAGGGGCAGGTTCTTCGGCAGTTCCCGAATGCGGGAGAGAGTATTTCGAAGAGTTCGCAGTGCCGTCTGGTTTGCGGCAACGGGTAGGATTGAAAATGACCTTAAGCGATATGATAAAACATATAGAGAATGCCGAATTAATCGGTAATGGAGAAATCGAGATCAAGGGGCTTGATTACGATTCCCGCCGGATCCGGCCGGGCTACCTGTTTGCGGCGGTGAAGGGGTATAAAACGGACGGGGCGAAGTTTGTCCCGGATGCCCTGGCGAACGGAGCGGCGGCGGTAATGACCGAGGAGTCTTTGAATCCGGGAGTACCGGTGGTGAAGGTTTCCTCGGTGCGTAAAGGGATGGCCGATGCGGCGGCAGCGTTTTACGGATTCCCCGGAGAGAAGATGGAGAATCTCGCCGTAACGGGAACCAACGGAAAAAGTACCTGCGTCTACCTGATTAAAAATATCCTGACGCATGACGGAAAGAAATGCGGCATGGCCAATTCCCTGGTGTACGATACGGGAATAAAAAAGTACAAGGCAGAGAGAACCACACCGGATTCGGTCGATATGCAGAGGTATCTGGCGGAGATGGTTGAAGCGGGGTGTACTCATGCCGTGCTGGAGGTATCGTCCCATGCCCTGGTGTTGAACAGAGTAGACAACATCGATTTCAAGCTGGGGCTGTTCACGACCTTCAGCCGCGACCATCTCGATTTCCACAGCGATATGAACGATTATCTATTGGCCAAGAAGCGGCTTTTGAATTTGCTGGACGATCCGGAAAAGGGGGCGGTAATCAATGTCGATGTGCCGGAATTCGCCACTTTTATCGGTGATGCTTCGTGCCGTTTCGTCACTTATGCCATCGACAATCCGGCCTCGGATATTACGGCGCGGGAGATAATATTCAATCCTCTGTATACGGAATTCGTGCTGGTTACTCCGGATAATGAGCACCGCATCAGGTATTCGCTTCCGGGGAGGTACAATCTTTCCAACGGACTGGGGGCGGCGGCTTCGGGAATCGCGTATGGAGTCGATTTCGAAGTTATTTGCCGGGCCATGGAAGCGGCGGAACCGGTACCGGGGAGGTTTCAGCCGGTGGACGGGGGACAGCCGTTCGGCGTGCTGATAGATTTCGCGCATACCCCGGATGCGTTGATTCGGGTGATACAATCGGCGCGCGAGATTTGCACGGGAAGAATTTTCGTGTTGTTCGGATGCGGCGGCGATCGTGACCGGGGGAAACGTCCGCTGATGGCAGAAGCGGTTTCGCAAAACAGCGATTTCGCGATTTTGACTTCGGACAATCCCAGAACAGAGGATCCCCGGCAGATTATCGACGATGCTCTGAAGGGGATGGTGGGAAACGCCTACGAGGTCGAGATGGTGCGGAGCGCCGCGATTGAAAAGATTATGAGCATGGCGCAGCCGGGCGATACCGTGATACTCGCGGGAAAGGGAGCAGAGGATTACCAGGAAATCGGGACGGAGCGGATTCCGTTTTCGGATTATTCCGAGGCGATGAAGGCTATTGGAAAGCTCGGTTTCGTAAAGGCAGAAATGCGATGATAGAGATGGATTTCAAAACCCTGGCGGAAAAGGTCGAGGGGCGGTTGTTGAACGCCAAATTCAAGGCGGCGCGATTCCGGGGGGCCGGTATCGACAGCCGGACGATCAAGGCCGACCATCTGTTTATCGCCATCAAGGGGACAAAGAACGACGGGCATAAGTACCTTGCGGATGCACTCGAAAAGAAGTGCGGAGGGATGCTGGTCAACAACGATCATGCTCCGGCGTGGGAATACCAGGCGAAATCTCCGATCGTGGTGGTGGAAAACACGCATAATGCCATGATGAGATTGGCGGGGCAGCACCGTAGTGAGTTAAAAGGCAAAATCGCAGCCATAACCGGATCGAACGGCAAAACCACTACCAAAGAAATTGCCTGGGCAATAATTAACAGCAAAAACGATAAAGCGTACAAGTCGCGAGGGAATCTTAACAACCTGTTCGGTTTGCCGCTGACCATCTTCGAGATACCGGAAGACAGCGAGTATGTCATTCTGGAGCTGGGTATATCCATCAAGGGAGAAATGACTCGGCTGGCCGAGATGGCTCGTCCGGATATTATTCTCATCACCAATATCGGGCCGACCCACCTGGAGACGCTCGGTTCGGTCGCGGGAGTTGCCGAGGCAAAATTCGAACTGGTCGACGCCGCGAAAGAGGAAGTTCCGATCATCATAAATGCCGATGATTCGGCAATCATGCAGGCGGCGGAAAAACGCAAAAGGAATTTCATAACCTTCGGGTTCGAACATAAGGCGGATTTCAAAGGGCGCCTGGGAGATATTCTGAAAGACGGCCGAATGCGGCTGTTTATCGACGGCAGACGGGTCGCCGTCAATCTGTTCGGGGTGCACCAGGCGTACAATGTCCTGGCGGGATATGCAACGGCAAAAACACTGGGACTCGATATCATTCCGGACGAACTGAACGAAATCGATTTCGCCACGGAATCGTACCGCGGGGAGATTGAACATTTCGACGGGCTGACAGTCGTGGCCGACTGCTACAACGCCAATCCGGTTTCCATGAAGTCCGGATTGAAATCGTTCCATAAGTACTTCGAGCGAAATCGAAAAGAAAACAGCCGGGGTATCGCCGTGGTCGGCGATATGCTGGAGCTGGGGCAGGATTCCGCGAAATTTCATGAAGAAATCGGGGCACTCCTGGCGGAATTGAATTTCGATTTGAATATCGCGGTCGGGCCGTTGTCGGAAGAGATATTCAACGGTGCAATAAAGGCCGGGCTGGATAGCGAAAAGATCATGCATTTTGCCGACGTAGCGGTGGCCGGGAATCGGCTGATCGAAAATATCAAGCGCGGGGATATCGTTTATTTGAAGGCCTCGCGGGGAATCGGACTGGAAAAGTTGATAACTTTACTGAAAGGATCGGCCTTCCGGCAGAACTGATATGTTTTATCACCTGTTCACACATTTGGTGCAGTACGTATCGGGTTTCAACCTGTTCCGTTACATCACGTTCAGGGCCGCGGCGGCCACGATAACGGCCATCATCATTTCCATTTTACTGGGGCCGTTCTTTATCCGAATGCTGCGGCGGATGCAGATCGGCGAACGGGTCCGCGACGAAGGACCGGCGACGCACAAGAAAAAAGCGGGAACTCCGACCATGGGAGGCGTGATAGTCCTGGTGTCGATCATCATTCCGACGCTTTTGTGGGCGGATTTGACGAATTTCTTTATCCTTATGACGCTCCTGGTGGTGGTTTGGATGGGGATGGTCGGATTCTGGGACGATTACCTCAAGGCGGTTAAACATCGTCCGAACGGAATGCGGGCGAGACATAAATTCATGCTGCAGATAGTACTCGGGCTGGTATTCGGGTTGCTGCTGACGATGTATCCTCCGAATTCGAGTTTCGACGGTTCGACGGGGATACCGTTTTTCAAAAATTACGTCCTGTACCTGGGGGTGTTGTACATCCCGTTTATAATACTGGTGATAACCGGTTCGAGTAATGCCGTGAATTTCGCGGACGGCCTTGACGGGCTGGCGATCGGTCTGTGCGGGCTGGTGTTCGTGGCGTTCACGGGGTTCGCGTACGTAACCGGGCGTACGGACTTTTCCAGCTATCTGCAGATTGACTATATACCCGGGACTGGAGAGCTGGCGATCTTCTGCGGGGCGGCGATCGGGGCGGCGCTGGGGTTCCTCTGGTTCAATTCGCATCCCGCGGAAGTATTCATGGGGGACACCGGATCGCTGGCGCTCGGCGGAGCGTTAGGGGCTCTCGCCATATTCATGAAAAAAGAATTACTTCTGGTGATTGTCGGAGGGGTATTCGTGATCGAAGTTTTGTCGGTGATCCTCCAGGTGCTGTCGTACCGGTACCGCGGGGGTAAACGAATATTCAAGATGGCTCCGATACATCACCATTTCGAACTTCTGGGCTGGGCGGAATCGAAAGTGGTCACGCGGTTCTGGATCGTTGGCGTGATCTTTGCATTGTTAACTCTATCGACGTTGAAAATACGATGACCGGAAAAGAAAAAGTAAGAGGAAGAAAGATCGGCATTATCGGGATGGCCCGGTCGGGGATGTCGGCCGCGAAGTTGATCAAACGGCTGGGCGGGATACCGTTCGTTTCCGATTCGGCAGCGGCGCAGTTGATGCAGGAACGTGTCGAGGAATTGAAGAAGCTCGGTATTGAATTCGAGACGGGCGGTCATACCGAGAGATTGCTGGAATCGGAATACGCCATACTTTCGCCCGGGGTTCCCAAGACGATAGAAATCGTGCAGCGGATGATGGACCAGGGAATTCCGGTCTTTCCGGAAATCGAACTGGCTTCGTGGTTCTGCCGGGGAAAGATTATCGCCATCACCGGGTCCAATGGAAAGACCACCACGACGACATTAATCGGAGAAATGCTGCATGATGCCGGCATTCATTGTCAGGTCTGCGGCAATATCGGTAGGCCGTTCACGGAAGTGGTGGAAGAAATCGACGAAAACGGTTTTGCGGTGGTGGAGGTTTCGAGTTTCCAGCTGGAACTGGTCGAGCAGTTCAAGCCGCATATCGCATTGATATTGAATTTAACTCCGGATCATCTCGACCGGTACCTCGATTTCGAGGATTACAAGGCGGCCAAGTACCGCATCGCGGAAAATATGGATGAAAGGGACTGGCTGATTCTCAATGCCGACGATCCGGAAATCAACGGAGAAAAAATCAGAAGCAGCGCATCACGCATTCGCTTCTCAATACACCGTACACTGTCGGCGGGGGTTTTCCAGAGGGGAAAAACACTTGTCGGCAGTGTCGGTGATAAAAATTTCGATATTCTGGAAAGCGGGGAAATTCGCATACCCGGACCGCATAATCTTCAGAACGCCGCGGCGGCTTCGCTGGCGGCGCTGCTGGCCGGTGCAAACCCGGGGAATATCGCGGAGACATTGAGGAAATTCCCGGGAGTGGAGCATCGGCTCGAAGATGCGGGAATGGTCGCAGGGATACGGTTCATCAACGATTCGAAGGCGACCAATGTCGATTCGGTGCGGTACGCTCTGATGTCGATCAATACGCCGATTGTCCTGATCGCCGGAGGACGGGACAAGGCGGGGGATTTCCGGCCGCTTATTGAGGTCGGCAAGGGGAGAATCAAGGAGATTATTCTGATCGGCGAGGCCCGCGAGAAGATGTTCGACGTACTGGGCAAGGATTTTCCGATTCAATTCGGCGAAAGCATGGAAGATGCGGTCCGAAAGGCGTACCATACCGCCGGGGCGGGGGAGACGGTGCTGTTGTCTCCGGCCTGCGCCAGTTTCGATATGTTCGATAATTTCGAACACCGGGGAAGAGTATTCAAGCAGGCGGTGGCGGCGCTGGAGAACAATAACAATCACCGCAAAGAAAAGTCGATGGGAATAAAATAGCATGGATCGCAGGCTGCTATATAGCGCACTAATCCTCGCCGTGGGAGGAATGCTGATGATTTATTCCTCTTCATCGGTTATGGCCGAAAGCAGGTTCGACGGTCAACTATTTTTTATTAAAAGACAGATTATGTGGCTGATAATCGGACTGGCGGCGTCAGTGGTAATCCTCAAGGCCGATTTGAAAAAGCTGTCGGTATATTCGGTCCCGGTCCTGTTTGCCATGATAGTGCTGCTGGCCGCGGTGTTCGTCATGCCTGCCCGGAACGGTTCGCATCGCTGGATATTCCTTGGTCCGTTCAGCCTGCAACCGTCGGAATTATTCAAACTGGTGGTGATATTTTATCTTGCCTTCTCACTTTCGAAAAGGAATAAGGAAATCGCAACCTGGAAGGAATTTCTGATTCCGTACGCTCCGCTGATCGGTTCCGGCCTGTTGCTGATTATTTTCGAGCCGGGGCTCGGTTCCGCGATCGTGATATCTTTGACGGTCCTCGTTATATTTTTCCTGTCGGGGCTGCGGATGAAATATCTGGCGGCGCTGGTTTTTCCGCTGATATCACTGGGTATCTTTCTGGTAATAGTACTGGGTTACAAGAAGCAGCGGGTCATCGATTATCTGACGGCATTCAAAGATCCGCTGGAGGGGAGTTACCAGATAAAGCAGGCGGCGTTGACTCTGGGCGCCGGAGGAATTTTCGGTTCCGGTTTCGGAGACGGGCGGCAAAAGATGTTTTTCCTTCCGTACCCTCATACCGATTTCATCTTCGCTTCGATAGGTGAAGAGCTGGGCTTTATAGGCCTGGCGGCGATATTGGTGCTATTCTTCGTGATTATCGCACGGGGACTGGCCATCGCGAAATACCAGCCGGACAGGTTCGGGTATCTGCTGGCTACCGGTATCACCGCATCCCTGGCGGTATCGGTCATAATTAACGTGGGAGTGGTGACCTCGGTTCTTCCGACGACCGGTATTCCGTTGCCGTTGATGTCGTACGGGGGGACATCGCTATTGGTATCGATTTGTTCCATAGCGGTGTTATTGAATCTATCCCGCCGGAAAGGGGTGGTGGTACGATGAAGAAATTCAAAGCCATTTTCGCCGGCGGGGGGACGGGAGGACATCTTACTCCGGCCCTCGCCATCGCCGAGGGGCTGAAAGCGAAACTGAATGATAAGTACGAAACGGAATTTCTGTTCGTGGGGACGAAGCGGGGAATCGAATACAGAAAGCGGGAGAGCCTGGGGTATCCTTTGGCCCTGATAAATATGCGGGGGATTTCGCGGTCGTTGTCGCTTGCCAATCTGCTGTTTCCGTTTCTGTTAATCGGAGCGGTGTTAAAATCGATGTCGCTGATCGGCAGTTTCAAGCCGCATGTGGTAATCGGCACCGGCGGATATGTCATGGGACCGGTCATACTGGCGGCGTGGCTGAAGGGATGCCCGAGAGTGATACAGGAGCAGAATTCATTTCCGGGTTTGGCGACGCGGAAACTCGGCAGATTGGCCGACCGGGTGTTCCTGGGTTTCGGCGAAGCGGAGCAGTACTTCGCCAAAAAGGATATACTGGTGGAATCGGGTAATCCGGTCAGAAGTGTAATAGGTACGATATCGAAAGATGAAGGACGGAATTCCTTCGGGCTGGATCATGCCAGGAAAACGATTATGATTATGGGGGGCAGCCAGGGGGCCGCCAACATTAATAAAAATATCATAACGCACCTGGATACGCTGGGCGACGATTACCAGCTTATCTGGCAAACGGGGGAAAGGGATTACAAGGATGTGACCGCGCTTGCATGCGCGGGCGGCAGGGTAACCGGCCGCTCCCTCTTTCCTTATTCCGACCGGATGGAAATGGCGTATGCCGCGGCGGATATCATCATTGCACGGGCCGGGGCATTGACCCTGGCGGAAATCGCCGCGGCGGGACTTCCGGCGATACTGGTTCCGTATCCGTACGCGACCGGAGATCACCAGCTGAAAAACGCGGTGACCTTCGCTGAAAAAGGGGCGGCGGTAATCGTCAGGGACAGCGACCTGGGGAAAGTAAACCTGTTGTCTCGTGCAACGGAATTATTGAAGGGAGGGGATTTGGAGAAAATGGCTAAGGCTTCGGCGGCGATGCATTTGAAAAACGGGCGCCGCGCGGTTGATATAATTTGCGAAAATATATTGGGAATTGCGGCATTGGATAAGGAGTAATAGTGCAACAGACGGTATTGACTCGTCGCAGATTCGGGCAGAGAAAAATGATATTCGGGAAGATAAAAGAGCTGTTTTTCGTGGGAATCGGGGGATCGGGCATGTCCGGTATCGCCGAGATACTTCATAACCTGGGGTACAAAGTGTCCGGTTCCGACATTAAGGAATCGGAAGTAACGGCTCACCTTGAAGAAATCGGGGTCAAGGTGTACTACGAACACAATCCCGCGAATATCGGCACCGCCAACGTGGTGGTGATATCGTCTGCCGTGACTGCGGATAACCCCGAAGTAGCGGAAGCGAAGAACCGCGGCGTGGCGGTAATCAAGCGGGCGGAAATGCTGGGCGAACTGATGCGCCTGAAATATTCGCTGGGTATCGCCGGAACGCACGGTAAAACCACGACTACGTCGATGCTCGGCAAAGTACTGCATGACGCCGGGCTGGACCCGACCGTTATCGTGGGCGGAATCGTGGCCGGAAAGGGGACGGGAGCATCGCTGGGGAGCGGCGATTACATGGTGGCGGAAGCCGATGAGTACGATAAATCGTTTCTGAAGATGTTCCCCACGGTGGCGATCGTGACCAATATCGAAGAAGATCACTTGGAATGCTACGACGGGGTCGAGGATCTCGAAGCGAGCTTCGTGCAGTACATGAACCGGGTCCCGTTTTACGGGCTGGTGGTTTATAATGCCGACGATCCCAGGATGCATGAATTAAGTCCCAAAATAGTCCGTCCGGCGGTTAGTTTCGGGTTCGGCGAAACGGCCGATTTCCGGGCGGTCGATTGCGAATATTTCGAAGGGGGCAGCCGTTTCGCGGTCTTTAAACGGACCGAGAAGCTGGGTGAGATACTTTTGCATGTTCCGGGAAAGCACAATATCGCGAACGCCATGGCATCAATTGCGGCGGCGTACGAACTGGAAATTCCTTTCGAACGGATTGCCGATTCCCTGAGGGAATTCAAGGGAGTCGGGCGGCGTTTCGATATCAAGGGATCGGTCAACGATATCATGGTGGTAGACGATTTCGCGCATCATCCGACCGAAATCAGGGCCGCGATCGAAACGGCGCAGTCGTACAAGCGGCGGGTGATTGTGGTATTTCAGCCGCACCTGTTTACGCGGACGCTGGCCTTTTTCAAAGAATTCGCGGAGGTGCTGAAATCGGTCCATAAAGCTTTTGTGGTGGATATCCAGCCGGCAAGAGAGAAGCCGCTTCAGGGAGTGCATGCTTCGATGATTACCGATTATGCCAGGGCTCGCGGCTATGCGAATTTAGAATACCTCGGAGAGAAAGAGAAGGCTATCGCGGCCGTGACGTCCATAGTGCAACCGGGAGATATCGTGATGACGATCGGGGCGGGATCGGTGACGGTCCTGGGACCGAAAATACTGGAGAAATTGAAAAAGCAATGAGTTTCCGGGTGAGAAAAGGCTATTTGCTGCTTCTGGCGGTTTCGCTTCTTTTGGGAAGCGCTCTGGTTTACGCGGAAAGGGGAGAGCTGTTCGTGCTTAAGGATGTCAGTTACAACTACTCGGCCATGTCTCCCGACACGACCTTATTTTCCGGGATGGTGGGGACCAGGCTTTTTGATCTTGAACTCGATAGGTACGCCGATTCGCTTTTGAGCAGAAGAAAAATACTAAAAGTCGATATTGGCTATAGTCTGCCTGATGGCATCGAAGTGACCCTGAACGATCTGGAGCCGCTGGCGGTGATTGCCGGTTCCGGGGAAATTCGGGGAATCGACTGTTTCGGTCATGTCATTCCCTTCTCAGATAGAGGGCGAGGGATCGATTATCCGATTCTGACCGGTATCGGCGAGAACGGTTTTTATAAGAAGATAAAGGACCGCCGGGTCGAGCTGGTTTTGGAGTGTTTGAGAGACCTGAAAGATTCCGACCGGGATTGCTTCCTGATGATAACGAATATCGATTTTTCGGATGAGGAGTGCATTTCGGTCTATGTCGAGGGATTGAACACCGAAGTGCTAATGTATGCGGGGGATTTAAAGAAAAATATAAGAGCGGTCGAGGCGTTCCTGGTCGATTACGATCCCGATCTGGAGCAGGTAAAGAGACTCGATTTGCGCTCGGAAGGATTGATAATAGCGGTGAGTAAATGAGTGACGACAGCCGGATAGTTACGGCCATCGATATCGGGACGACCAGCATTCGTGCCATGATTGCCGAAAGTGACGGGCAGGGAGAGCCGGTTTTTATGGGGTACGGAATCGCTCCGGCTTCGGGAATGAAACGGGGCGTGGTGGTCAACATGGAGAAGGCGGTCGAGGCCATCACCAAGGCGGTTGAAGATGCCGAACTGATGGCCTCGGTACATATCGAATCGGCGGTGGCCGGGATTGCGGGAGATCATGTCAAATCGATCAACAGCCACGGGGTGGTCGGGACTTCCGGCGCGGATATCGACATCAATGAAAAGGACGTAGCCAGAGCGATAGAAGCCGCCAGTGCAGTGGCGATACCGACCGACCGCGAAATTATCCATATATTGCCGCAGGAGTACACCATCGACGAGCAGACCGGTATCAAGAATCCGATCGGGATGAACGGGGTAAGGCTCGAAGTGGAAGTGCACATTGTCACGGCGGCGGTGACCTCGGCGCGGAATATTCAGCGTTCTCTGGAAAAATGCGAAATCAACAGCGAGCATCTGGTATTACAGGCGCTGGCTTCATCGTATGCCAATATCACGAATGAAGAAGAAGATATGGGGGTCGTGCTGATCGATATCGGAGGCGATATCACCGATGTCGCGGTCTTTTTCGACGGGTCGATCCGTCATACCGGTGTGGTACCTATTGGCGGGAAAAATGTGACCAACGATATCACGATCGGACTTCGCACTACCATGGCACAGGCGGAAAGCTTGAAATTGACCTACGGTTCATCGCTGGTATCTTCGGTGGATCCCGATGAAATGATGGAGGTGGTCACGGCCGGGGGACGCGATGCCCGGCAGATATCAAGAAATGTTTTGGCGACCATTATCGAGCCGCGGATGGAGGAGATTTTGTCGCTGGCGGCTCGCGAGATAAAGAAGGCCAATCCGCCGGAATCGCTGACTTCGGGAGTGGTCCTGACCGGTGGGGGAGTGCTGCTTCCGGGAACGGTTGCTCTGGCGGAACAGGTGCTGGATATGCCGGTGCGGATCGGGGTGCCCTCGGGAATCGAGGGGCTCCCCGAGAATCTGATGTCGCCGGATGCTTCGACGGTGGTGGGGCTGATTAAGTACGGAATCATGAATGGTCCCGGAAGGGAGAAGCCGGGAAAGGGCTTGAAGGGGCTGTTCAGAAAAATAGAAAATTGGATTTCCAATAATTTTTAACATGGAGGTTTAACATGCCGGATGGAGGACTGAGATTCGACTTCGCCGATGACATCGGCAATGTCGCAAAGATTAAGGTGGTAGGTGTAGGCGGCGCCGGGGGTAACGCTGTCAACCGCATGATCGAAGCAGGTCTTAGGGGGGTGGAGTTTATTGCGATCAACACCGATGCCCAGGTGCTGGAACAAAGTCGGGCTCCCAAGAAGATTCAGATCGGGAAGCGGAGTACGAAGGGGCTCGGCGCCGGGGCCAATCCCGAAGTTGGCAGGAAGGCCATCGAAGAAGACCGCGATGAGGTAACCGAAGCTCTGAACGGTGCGGATATGGTCTTCATCACTGCCGGAATGGGCGGGGGGACCGGGACCGGGGCGGCTCCGATAGTAGCCGATATCGCTCGCAAGCAAGGAGCGCTGGCGGTGGCGATTGTCAGCCGCCCGTTCCGTTTCGAAGGTCACAAGCGGGCCGAAAAGGCCGATTTGGGACTGAAAGAATTGAAGGAAACGGCAGATACACTCATTTGTATCCCCAACGAACGGCTTTTGGCGATTGTCGATAAGTCGACGCGCCTGACTGAAGCATTTGCGGTAGCGGATGATATTCTGCACCAGGCGACCAAGGGGATTTCGGAATTGATTACCATTCCCGGAATGATAAACTGCGATTTCGCGGACGTGCGGACGGTCATGCTGGAGCGGGGCGACGCCCTGATGGGAACCGGTTACGGCAGCGGAGAAGAACGGGCGGAAACCGCGGCCAAGCAGGCCATTTGTTCGCCCCTGCTTGAGGATATATCCATCTCCGGCGCGAAGGGGGTCCTGATTAATGTCACCGGCGGCGAGGATATGACGCTGTTTGATATCAATACCGCGACCTCGATCATATTCCAGGCGGCCGGCAGCGAAGCGAATATCATTTTCGGCGCGGTAATTGACCCCAATCTGAAGGACCAGATGAGCGTGACGGTAATTGCGACCGGTTTTGGATCTCGCAAGGGCGAGAAGGAATTGGTCAAGGAAGAGACGGAATTCATTCCGCATTCGAGTCAGGGGAAGGTAATGTCGCTCTTTCCCGAAAACCAGGAATTTCCGGTGCGGAAGGCCGCCGGCGGAAACGGGCGGACTCGCTTGATGCAATATGAAGACGACAGCCTGAGGATACCGGCCTATATCAGAAAATTAGAAGAATAACTCCCACTCGGTTCCTCCACAGGGAGGCCGCCGGTCCGGGCCCCAAACCCGGCCGGCGGCTTCATTTCGTATCAACTGAGTATGGGGATATCCCCATATATTTTCACATTTTTGCGTACAGCATAAACTCCAATCCCCGCAAGAGCTTTCTCATTAATGAGTTATGAATATTACCCGCGCGGTATGCAGCTTGCAGTATCCGATCCGGATTTAACATCACAAGGTTTAAAGGAGGGTGAGATGGGGTACGGCCTGCTCAGGTTGAATCATAATCTGCCAACCATTGACCTCCATCGAAATCTAACAAATGTTTCGTGGCAACTCGGAAAATCGATGGAAAAGCTGGCATCGGGACTGGCGATCAATACCGCTGCCGATGATCCGGCGGGACTGGTAATTTCCGAACAAATGAGATCCAGGATTGCCTCTTTGAATCAGGAAATCGAAAATGTCAGCAATCAGATAAACAAATATAGTACAGCCGATTCGGCGTTGGTACAAATGAGGAGTCAGTTGACCGAAATGCGCTCACTGGCAGTGGCGGCGGCGAATGACGGGGTAATCGACGACAATATGCGCCAGGCTTACCAGAACGAAGCGAGTAATCTGGCCGAAAGTTACAACCGCATCAGGGAAACGGCTCAATTCGGGTCGCAGAGTTTACTGGATGGCAGCAAAGGTTCGGTTGCGGATGTTTCGGAAATAGCGCCAATGGAACTTTCGTCCGGGGAAAGTTCGGCGGCGTCAGTTGAGGCTATCGATAGTGAAATCGCGAAGCTGGATAGTACAATCGGCCAAATCGGGGCTTATGAAAAACACAATCTGCAGGGACAGCTCAGGAATTTAAGGGTAGAGGCGCAAAATCTTACTGCCGCGGAATCGACGATTCGGGATATGGACTATGCCAGGGAATTTTCCAATTTCCTGAAGAATCAGATATTATTCCAATCGGGGATTTCATTGATGGCTCATATGGGATCATCGCCGCAAAGCCTGTTGAAACTGGTTGGCGCTTTTCATTGAACACTCAATATATCCTAATTAAACGTAACTTGAAATATAACGGGGGGTTAATAGCCCCCCTTTTCTATTTGGTCTTTGATGACATTTTAGATGCTGTATTAACCTCGTTTTAACTTGACATTTAAGCACTTAGCCCCTTTATTTTATGCAGAGGTTCCGGGTATTTGCCCGCATGAGAATTCAGAACATTCTCGCAAAAGTGATTTTTATTACGGCTAAAAAAGAAATTCTAAATCTATAAATATTGGGAGCAGCAAATGGTTTACAGGACGTTAACCATCTTAACCGCCTTAATCCTGGTGTTAGCAGTGTCTGCTTTCGCACAGGATCCGGGAGTGCCCGACTCCTTACGTATCGATTCGGTTAAAGTGGATCCGGGGGAGCAGGCCGTGGTCGATGTGACTTTTTTCAATGACGAGGAATTGCAGAGCTATCAGGTTCCGTTTAAATGGAGCGGTGACGATATCACTCTGGATTCGATTTCGTTCGTAGGTTCCAGAGTTAATTATATCGCCACAAGGATAGTCACCATTAACAATCCGAACCAAGAGGCACTAACCGTCTTAATTTTGGTTTTTGAAACGGAACTGCCTCCCGGGGACGGTTTGTATTGCCGGATGTATTTCGATATCCCGCCCGGGACGCCGGATCAAAGGGTTTATATCGATACAACACTATTCGACGGAATCGAGGATCTGTACTTTATCGTGGATGAAGCACTGAATTTTGCGCCCGTGGTGAAACGCGGTCAAATCGTAATCGGTAATCCCGTTGAACCCCCTACGATAGGCGTAAGCGCCACGGAGTTTAATTTCGAAGCAGAAGCGGGAGGAGAAACGGCTCCCGGTCAGGCACTAACCATCACCAACGAAGGGGCGGGGACCCTTCAATGGACCGCGACCTGGAATGAGTCCTGGCTGTCGGTCCTGCCTGCTTTCGGAAGCGTGTTTGCGGGAGGTTTTCAACATATCCAGATTTCCGCAAACACCACGGCCCTGGCGCCCGGGATGTATAATGACGTAATTACGATTTCAGACCCAGCGGCGACTAACGACCCGGTCGAGATTCAGGTGCATTATAATGTCACCGTGCCGCCGCCGGTAATCGGTTACAGCCCGTCGCAGTTTATCTTTAATGCCGTGGCATCGGGGTCGAATCCCGACGACCAGTTTCTCGAGATAACCAACGAGGGGTCGGGAGTCCTGGAATGGATAGTTTCCAAAGACAGCGCCTGGCTGTCACTTGATCCCGTTTCGGGGACCGATGACGGAACGGTTACGGTTTCCATTGATATTACCGGGCTTCCCTATGGGGAATATAGAGATACCATCCTGATTTCGGATCCGGATGCAACGAATAGCCCAAGGAAGGTTCCGGTCAGGCTGAATATCTCATCGGATCTTCCGATTATCGATGTCGATACATCGTTTTTCTTTATTAATGTCGTGGATCCGGTATTCACGCCCGGAAGGACGTTTACCATTCTGAATGCCGGCGGGGGATCGATGAATTATACCTTATCGGAGAACTCCCCGCGGATTACTTCTCTGACGCCGTCGTCCGGAGCCGTGCCGCAGCAGGTGGCGGTCGGGTTTAAGACTTCGGGGGGTAGCCCCGGTGACGAATTCGAAGATACGGTTTGGGTCAGTTCCGCCGAGGCCATCAATTCGCCGCAGCCGGTGGTATTCCATTTCCTGTATACTTCAAACCCGGATAATATTGTGGTGAATGTTTTTCCGATAACCGCGACCTATTACGAATGCGGCCAGGGGACCGGCGGTGGGTTGGAAATGCTTCCGACCAATATCACCATCACCAATGGCGCTTTGCGCCCGATGGATTTCAGTCTTTCGTGGAATTCCGAATGGTTTGAGCTGGATGCAACATCCGGGACCACGCCCGCGATTCTGACGCCGACTTTTAATCACTGCAGGATCGAGCCCGGTGTATATGAAGACACGCTGGTAATATTCGCGGTGACTGCAATTAACAGCCCAAGAAGAATACCGATTGTCATGACGATACTCCCTACCGTGGAAACTCCGGAACTGGTAGTAGGTGAAGACAGCCTGCATTTCTTCGCGAGGGAAAATCAGGAATCGAGGTTCAGTTTATTTACGATCAACAATGCCAATCCCGGATGCATGGAGTGGCAGATGACCGAGAATATACCGTGGCTAATCAGCGGTATCGATTCTTCAGGCTGCAAAATTTATCCATGGTACGTCAGCGTTCACTGCGATGCGACGGGATTATCTTTCGGCAGGTATACGGATAATATTACCATAACGGCACCCGGAGCGACCGGTTCGCCTGTGGTAATTCCTACCGTTCTCGACGTCTGGAAGTATTATGGAGATGTCGACTGGAACGGAATAATCAATATACTTGATATTGTTTATTTAATCGAGTACCTGTTCAAGGATCGGGCGGAGCCGCTGCCCTTCAAATTGATAGGAGATACCGATTGCAATTTCCATGTGAACTTGCTGGATGTTATCGAAATAATCGATTATAAGTTCAAGAATGGACCTCCTTTGTGCGGCAATGAAACGAAATAGCCGACGCCATTCGAAATGATTACCAGCCGCCCCTTAAGACGGGGCGGTTTTTTTAAGGGATTCTGTCAGGGGGACGTAATAAATGAGTGAATTTTACCGTAATTATAGTATAGAACTTAACTTATGTCAATTGAACGAAAACCGAGGAGGCCATGAAAAGATTCAAACAGCTACTCGCCGTAACTATCCTCACCATTTCCGCCCTGACTATTGCCGTGTTCGCTCAGGTCGAATCCGAACCCGAGCAGAAACTAACCGCCTCAGAAAGACATGAAATACTGGCTCGCGGAAAAGCCGAAAAGCTGGCTCAAAGCCGCGAAATCGCAGAAATTCTGAAAATGGCTCTGGCCGCGAACCAGACCGATTTCGATGTGAATTTTTACCGAATTGAAATCGATGTCGACATCCCCGCGGAAATGATTTATGGAGATGTCCGGATGGAGGCGAAATCCGCGGTTGACGGGCTGGCCGAAATCAATCTCGATCTGGTAAATAATCTGACGGTCGATTCAGTATACGTGCCCGGAGGAGGACAGCTTGTTTACACTCACAATAGCAATGTCCTCGGCGTAACGCTTGACGCGACCTATAATACGGGAGAGAGTTTTCAGGTAGGGGTTACTTATCACGGTCTTCCTCCGATGTCGGGTTTTGTCGGGTTTTCATTCGATTATCATCTCGGCAAGCCGGTGGTTTCGACATTATCGGAGCCGTACATGGCGAGGTCGTGGTGGCCCTGCAAGGATCGTCCCGACGATAAAGCCGATTCGCTCGATATCTTCATAACCTGCGATACGGCGGTGTACTGCGCTTCGAACGGCAGCTTGATCGATACTACCGTTAACGGCGACGGCACCTGGACCTTCAACTACGAGGTCCGCTATCCTATCACGACCTACCTGTTTTCCCTGGCCATTTCCGATTATACCGTATGGAACGATTGGTACCATTATTCTCCGACGGATTCCATGGAGATCGTGCATCATGTGTATTCGGACCAGTATACTTATTCGCTGCCCCGATGGAGCGTAACACCGTACGCCATCGAGATATTCAGTAATCTGTACGGGGAATATCCTTTTCTGAACGAAAAGTACGGCCATGCCAATTTCGAATGGGGGGGCGGGATGGAACACCAGACAGTGACATCCATGACCGGGAGCTGGTTCGGGTTCGATACCAATACCGTCGTGCATGAGCTGGCACACCAGTGGTGGGGCGATATGATTACCTGCAACAACTGGCATGAGATCTGGTTGAATGAGGGGTTCGCATCGTACAGTGAGGCGTTATTCTGGGAGGTAGCTTCCGGAACGGCCCGGTTCCGCGAGGAAATGGAAGACATGGAGTACTTCAATTATGGTTCGATTTACCGGCAGGATACTACCAATGTAGGCAGCATTTTCAGCAGTATCGTGTACGATAAAGGGGCCTGGGTTCTTCATATGCTGCGCCATGTGGTGGGAGACGACGATTTCTTCGAAATTCTTCAGACATATTACGGCAGCCAGTATCAGTACGGCGACGCTACCACGGAACAATTCCAGGCGATTTGCGAGCAGGTTTCGGGGAAGGATCTCGATTATTTCTTCAGTCAGTGGATATACGGGAATTATTACCCCATTTACCGGTATGAAATGTACACCGAACATGATTATTCGGTCGGAGACTATTACGTCTATGTATATTTGCGGCAGACCCAGTCGTCGCAGCCGGTCTTTTATACCATGCCGCTCGATTTCGAATTTGTCAGCGGGGGCCAGAGGGATACACAGAGCGTCTTTAACGATGTCCGGGATTCGGTTTATATTTTCAAGAGCTCGTTCAGTCCCATTATTATGGGCCTCGATCCGGAAAACTGGGTGCTGAACGGGGCCGCCAATCCGGCGTGGGTTTATCATTTGATTCCGCATCCTCTGGATACCGGGACCGCCTATGAGGAATACCTCGATACCCTGAGGGCTCGGGGAGGGACCGGGAATAATCGCTATTATATACTTTCCGGCAATATCCCGAGCGGGCTGGCGCTTGATTCGGCCACCGGGGTAATTACAGGTATGCCGACCGAGTATGGAACGTTTATGCTGAATGTCCGGGCCCGTGATGCCAGTGGAACGTATGCCGATACCAGCACTTACGCTCTTAGTATCCAGGAGGGCATTGGGACTCCCGGAGACGTCAACGGCGATGAGGCGGTTGATATTCTGGACATAGTCTTTCTGGTGAATTACAAATTCAAGGAGGGAGAGGCTCCGGAGTATCTCAGGTTGGCCGATGTTAATGCCGATTGCGTGGTCAACATCCTTGATGTCATATACTTAGTCGAATATAAGTTTAAGGGAGGGCCCGCCCCGTTGATGGGTTGTCCCGGACTTTAAGATGGTTGGAAAAAGAATTAAAAGGGCCGGGTTTCCGGCCTTTTTAATTATATGGGCTAAAAATCGCTAAGAGCTTGATATCAGGCTAATTATGCCGATAAAAAAGTTAACAGGAATGAATGGACATAATCTTATACCTATGCCCGCGATTTTCGTTATATCTTTTACAGGTTAAGGCATGGGTACAAGAAAGTATAAAATAGTGACATTCGGGTGCCAGATGAATCTTGCCGATTCGGGAGCGTTATCGGCGGTTCTCAATGCCGCCGGATATATCCCGGTGGATACCGAGGAAGAAGCCGATTTGATAATACTTAATACCTGCTCGGTCCGGGAAAAGGCCGAAGAGCGGGTCTTCGGGCGACTCGGTGAGATGGCAAGGTTCGGAAAATCCAAAAAGATCGCCGTCGTAGGCTGCATGGCGCAGAGACTCGGTGACCGGATAATGGAACGGGCGGGGAATGTGAATTATGTTCTGGGAACGGATCGTATGTTCGATTTACCGGAAATCCTGGACGACCGCCCTGTCGTTTCCAGGGTCAGCACGCAGTTCGGCCACGAGGCGATAGGGGAATTTCTTCCGACCAGAGACGACCCGTATTCGGCGTTCGTCACCATTTCGCGGGGCTGCGATAATTTCTGTACTTATTGCATCGTTCCTTATGTCCGGGGAGCGGAACGTTCCTATTCGGTGAAGAAAATAGTCGAACAGGTGAACCGCTTCGTAACGGACGGGGTGAAGGAGATCACGCTTTTGGGGCAGAACGTGAATTCTTACCGGGATAACGGCTCGGACTTTGCCGGACTGATGAACGAGATAGCCCGAAACACCGGGATCAGCAGAATTCGTTTCATGACGTCGCATCCGAAAGACCTGTCCGATACTTTAATCGAGACGATGGCGGGAGAAAAGAAGATCATGCCCCATTTGCATCTTCCGCTGCAATCGGGGTCGGATGTCGTTTTGGGGCGTATGGGTCGTGGCTATACTTACGAGCATTACCGGAATCTGGTGAGAAAGCTAAGGGCCGCGGTGCCGGATATTTCGCTGACGACCGATTTGATTGTCGGTTTTCCCGGTGAAAGCGATGAGGATTTCGACCAGACCCTGGATGCCGTAAGGGAGATCAGGTACGATTCGGCTTTCATGTTTCGCTATTCCATTAGGGAAGGGACGGCCGCGGCCAAATTTAAAGATGATGTTGCGGATGGCGAGAAAATCCGCAGGTTGAAAATACTTATAGAGATTCAAAAGGACGCCTCGTTCGACAAAAACCAGAATGAAATTACCAAAACCAGAGAGGTTTTGGTGGACGGTTTTTCGCGGAGGAGCAGGGAATATCTCAAGGGAAAGACCGAGCATAATAAAACCATTCTCTTTAAAGGGGACCCACAAATAATAGGATCTATTTGCAGGGTAAAAGTAAATTCGGCCGACAGCTGGACGCTGCACGGCGAATTGCTTGAATAGAATGCCCGAGCAATTGGTACATTTCGCATATCCGGTACTGGTGCTGATCGTTTCGCTGTTTTTTATCTTCCGGATAAGAATCGGCCGGGATAAAAAGGCCGCCGGCGTTTCCTATATTTATACCGGCCTGCTGTTGATCTTCCTTTTTACCATTTTTAATCTTATTCAGCAATTCCCCGATTATTATGACTGGTTCCTGGAGGGTGTCTACCCCGTGCTTGTGGCCGTCAAGTTCCTGGTTCTTGCTCTTGGCTTAATATTACTTTTGATCGGGACGGCTTATCATTTCGGCGACTGGAACGATCGGCTGGAGCTTTCGGAGAGCCATCTGACCAAACTGCGTCTTCTGGAGCAAATTCAGTATGATTGCCGGCATCCGTTCCAGACGATCGAGTTGCTTGATCATGTTCTTGAGCGATTGCTTGACGGCCTCGGAGAAAAATCCGGCGCCGTATATTTATACCAGGGGGACAGGAAAGAATTCGACCTGGTTTCTTCGCGGGGATTCACCCCCGAAGAAAAAGCGCTTTTAAAACATTACCCCGAAGCGGGGAACATCATATCCAACGCGCTGGATAATCGGCTAAACCTGGCTACCGGAGATTTCCGGAGTTTCGGGGGCACGGCCCAGGTGGCTCTTTCGAAGTTCGGGTCGATGGCGGTTCTTCCGTTGATTTCCGGCAAAAGCCGTCTCGGCGCACTCTTGTTTTTCTCCGAAGATTCCTCCCGTTATGACGAACGATTCATGGAACTGGTCAAACCGATTGCAGGGTGGTTATCGGAGCGGCTGGAAGTGCTGAGACTGGGACGGGATTTCCGCCGGACCTTAACCATGGTCGATGAAAGCGAACGGAATATCGAGCACTATATGCGCAAGCTTGGGAAAATCACCGAAGCGGTGCGGGATACGGTCGGGCCTTCGGAATATGCTTCGGTAGTGCGGGAGCTCGTGGAAGTCGATGAGGTCCTGCTGCTCGGCCTGGATAATGATAATCTTCAAATTTACGGCGGGACCACCGACCGGATAGAGTTCAGCGAAAAATTCACCCAGGCGCTCATAAGCGCACTGTCGAAGGGGCGGACGGTAGTCCTTAACCAGGAAGAAATCGCCTCCAACGGAGAAAACCGTATGTCCGGGTCGTCGCTACTGCTTCCGATCGGGCGCGGGGACGACGCCATACTTCTGCGGCGCAAAAGCGAGTCGATGAGTTTTACCGAGCGGGAAATGAACAGCCTGAAAATTGCCGCGACACTGGCCGGTATGATAATTTCTCACCAGTCGGAACGGGAAACGGCATCTGCCCGGAGCAAGTCCTTCGAGGTCATTACGGAAACACTGCGGATAGTGCCGCCGGGAAGAGATATCAGGGCTTTCTTACGGGGAGCCGTCGATCAAATCTCGGGGCACCTGGAACCGGGGACGATTGCGATACTTTACGCGAGAGAAAATACACTATTGAAAGCGGTCCATTCCACGATCGATATGGCCGATATAAGCGACCTGGAGATCGAATTCGGGGAGAGCTGCACCGGGCGAGCCGCCGCGTTGAAGACGGCGGAATTCGCGTTTGGAGCTACGGCGGTGACGGCCAGTCTCGGGAGTTTTCATGCCCAAAACAGGATTCGATTCCGGAATTTATTCGGGTCGCATGGACTCCCGGTTTTCTTCGGCGATTATCCCATTCTGATAAACGGGCGGACGGACTATTTGCTGACCTTCATAGAATTCAACCGGGGACCGCTGAAGGGGAAAGAGCGGCATCAGCTCTATTCGATAATAACGGGTTTCATGAATCTCCGGGCCGAGCTGATATCTTGTCCCGAGGTAACGGAGACCGGGCCTGAGACTGAAGCAGGGGATAAACGAAGGAATGATGTTCCTCCGTTAAAACCGCGAAAAATACTGGTCGTGGCCGATCAACCGGTGATACTGGATTTAGTTTCATCGATGTGCCAGGGGCTCGGTTTCGAAGCGGTAACGGCTGTTAATCCGATTGAAGGGCTGGAGAATTTCGAAAAGTATTTGCCGGCGGCGGTTCTTGTGGACATGTCGGCGGCGCTGGCCGGGGAGAACCTGGAGACGACCGATATGGCTCACCAGGAATTTACCATCTGGGAGATGTTGTCAAGGATCAGGGGCACAACCCGTGCGGTTCCTTTGATAGCCCTAATGGGGGCGGCGCGACGCATTTCCCGTGAACGTCTGCTTGCGGCGGGGATCCATGGGGTATTGTATAAGCCATTTCAAATCAGCCAATTATCAGAAATTTTGAAGCGGGCCGGAATATTTTAATATGGACCAAAAATAACTTTTCAATATCCGCCCATAAAAGCCGATTAGACAAGTAGATATGAGGATGAACGGCAAACAGCACAATATCGATTTAGCGAGTGAAATCGAAAGAAGTTCCGATCTTCTGGCTTTACCGGAATCGGTGGCTCGGATTATCGAACTGACCTCTTCGGAAAACATCAATATCGATAAAATTTCCCGGATAATCGGAGCAGATCCGGCTCTGACAGGAAGGCTGTTGAAAATAGCCAATTCTCCGTTTTATGGTCTTTCGAACCGGGTCAATAACGCCAATCAGGCGATTATGGTGCTGGGTTTGTCGACCGTTAAATGCCTGATATTGTCGGCCGCGATTTTCCATCCAACCACCGACAAAAGCGGTGCCAATATCGATTTTAAATCCCTTTACGGGAACATCATCACGACCGCGGTAACCAGCCAAAAACTGGCCGTAGCCTGCGGATTCGACTCTCCTGAAGAGGCCTTTACCTGCGGTCTGCTGCATGATGTCGGGGCGCTTTATCTGATGCACCATCATTCCGAGCAGTACGGTATGGTAATCAAAAGGGCCAGTGAATCGGGTAATCTTATAGCCGAAGAAATCGCCGTATTCGGCATTACACATTCTGAAATCGGCGGGAAAATTTCCGAAAAATGGAAACTGCCAGCCAATATTGTTCAGGCGGTCAGGAATCATGACAATTGCGGGAACGGGAACAACGGAGTTCTCGATGATATAATTCGACTGGCGGTGGCGCTCAATCGTGAGTCGATTTGTTTTACGGATGAATTCATCGAAGATAAAATAACGAAAATCAGCATAACCTCAAAACGCCTCGGGCTCACCCGCGAACAACTCGATAACATTTCGTCCACAATATCGAGGGATGCGGTCGAATTCGCGCGCATCCTGGACGTCGACATCGGCGACTACGAGTCCTTGATAAGCAGAGCCAACCAGGAAATATTCAATACATATATGGCGCTGCAGAAGCTGTTCCGCGAGCGGCAGGAACTGACCAACCGGATCCTCGAAGAGGAACGTGCCCGGGGACTACTTGAAGCCAAGAATATCGCCGTATCGACCATGGCCCATTATCTCAATAACGCCACCATGTCGATTTCGGGACAGGCGCAGGTAATCAGGCTTTATCTGAAATCCAAAACGGCCGACGAAATTATCAAGGGACTTCCGAAATTCCTCGATGCCATCGATACGGGGGTTAAAAAGTCCGTTGCCGTGCTGGAAGAATTATCGGAATTGAATATGCTGGACGAAGTGGAATATTTCAGCAAATCGAAAATCCTGAATATTGACGAGCGAATCCAGAAACGCCTCAAGAAACTCGATAAAGAGAGCGGACTGGTTTTACCGGCCGAGGCAGAGCTGTAAGTCTCACCTGCTATTTTCAATTAAAAGTATTCTTATTGCTTTATCCGCGCGTATTGCCTTAGATTTATTCATAATTATTTCTTTAAAGGAGCTAACTATGAAATATCGCGCGGAAAATATGCCATTTGAAAATTGCAGGATACCGATCATGCTGCGTTTTTGCTATTCCGATAATTTCGCGGCCGATCCGGTGTATAAGAAACTCGATTCCATGACCGAGGGATTTGCCGGGCGCGTGGTGAAATCCGAGGGCTTCGAGGGTAAAACCAAACAGGCGACGACGATTCATATTCCGGGAAAGCTGAAACTGGAGAAGTTGATCCTGGTCGGCCTGGGGGAAAAAGGTAAATCCGATCCGGAGGCTTTTCGGGTGGCGGCCGGGTGGGTTTCGCGGCTGGACGGTATCAAGGGGGCCAGGGAAATCGCTGTCGCTGCGGATGGCTTTGAAAAGCGGGAAATTATCTCGGCCATGATAGAGGGATTTGTCCTTGGGGGTTATGAAAACCTGCAGTATAAAAGCGAGCGAAGGGACGAGCGTAAGAATGAAAGTCTCGTTTTTCATTATAAGGACATCAAGCATCAAATGGAAATTGAGCAGGGAATCGAGAACGGCGGGATAATATCGGAAGGGGTGGTCCTGGCCCGGAACCTATCGTCCGATCCTTCGAATTTTCTCACGCCGGAAAGCTTTGCCGGCAAGGCGGTGGAATACGGGAAAAAATATAAGTTTTCGGTCCAGGTACTGGACGAGAAGAAAATCGCCCGCGAGAAGATGGGGGCTCTGCAGGCGGTGGCGCAGGGTTCCGATAATCCTCCCCGGTTCGTAATACTGAGGCACAACGGCGGAAGGAAGGACGCGCCCCCGATTGTTCTGGTAGGGAAAGGGATAACGTTCGATTCCGGAGGTATTTCGATTAAGCCGGGACTGGATATGCACGAGATGAAGCAGGATATGACCGGCGGAGCGGTGGTGCTAACCACGATGATAACGGCGGCACGGCTGAATATCAAACAGAATCTGGTCGGGTTGATTCCTCTTGCGGAAAATATGCCTTCGGGACGGGCGGTAAAGCCGGGCGATATCATTAAATCACGAAAAGGGATTACAATAGAAATTATCAACACCGACGCCGAAGGGCGGCTGATCCTGGCCGATGCCCTCGATTATGCCGACAAATTCAAACCTCAGGCGGTGATCGATATCGCCACCCTGACCGGAGCGACCAAGTATATCCTGGGGTATGCCGGAGCTCCCATAATGGGAAACAATGAGAATTTGATCGATGCCATTTATGACGCAGCGGAGGCCACCGGGGAACGGGTCTGGGAACTGCCGATCTGGGATAGGCACCGTGAAGACATGAAATCTAATATCGCCGATTTGAAAAACAGCGGCGGACCGTTTGCGGGAACCATCAAGGCCGCGGCGTTTCTCGAAAATTTCATCGGCGACTGGCCCTGGGGGCATATCGATATTGCGTATATGGATCTCGAGGTTGAAACGCAGTCTTACATTCCCAAGGGTCCGACCGGATTCGGGATGAGGTTGTTCGTCGATCTGCTCAGTAATTGGAAAAAGCTATAGCATATTTATCTATAAAAAAAAGCCCGTCATCGGACGGGCTTTTTTATTTCAATGAAATTCTATCGTGACCAGGCCGGGGATTCGCTTTGTCCGGGGCCGGTTATTTGCCGCAGGCCATTTCCGGTCAGATCGACAATCCAGATGGAGCCGTCATTGAGGGCGAAAGTCATCCATTTGGAATCGGGGGACCAGGAAAGGGGGTAGGTTTGCATGGTCTGGCCGATCTGAGGTTTATAAACCAGGTAGTTTTCGGTGAGGTTTTTGTTGGTGATGTATATTCCCTGATCGCTGACCGTATTGATGATGTATGCCAGCCATTTTCCGTCCGGTGACCAGGCCGGAGCGGTTCCATTGGAAATCATTTTTATGTTCTTCTTGAAGGACTCCTCATTGATGGCAGACAGGCTCAGGGGTGCAACCGCAATTCCGACGGGATTGACTCCTTTATATACGACGAAGGCATACATGCTGTCCGGTCCGAGCGTGGGCATGATCGACATATATTCGGAATTCATATTGTGGTCTTTTCGGAGAATTGTAAAATCTTCGCCGGTCGGGCCCATCGTACAGGTCTGGTAATTGGGCATGGTGGCATTGACGGTATTGGCGTTGATGTCTTTGGTAAAGATAATTTTTTTGCCATCGTTAGAAAATTCCGGATAACGGGAACCGTATCCGTCGGTAATTTTCATCCACCAATTGGTGGTACTTTTGGCCGAATCGGGGAAACCGAGGAAAATATCGTAGATTTTGTGGCGTCCGCCGAGGTTGTCGGGTCCTTTTACATCGACCATTCCATGACGGCAAAAGGCAATCGATTTACCGTCGGGAGCCCACGAAATTTTCCCAATACCGTTTTCCGCGGTAACGATTTTATACTGGTTTTTGCCGTCCCAATCCATAACCCAGAGGCTGCCCTCACGAATGAAGGCGATTTTTCCGGTGGGGGTTGGAATTGTTCCGGCTTTGTCCGCCGGCAGAGGCTGTTTGGCCGGCTGCCCGAAAGCGAGGGAAGCGGTTAACACCAGGGCCGTGGTCACGAAGATCATTGCTTTTCTCAAGTCGTCTCCTTTTCTTTATCTTTATAATTCTATATTTCTCAAGAGTTAAGCAAAGATATCAAATATTTGCAATTTGTCAATTCTATCGGTGCCGCCTTTAACGGTCTTTAATTATACAAGATGAGGCATTCCCGGTTCGCTAATGAATAGAATGAAAAACGGGACCCTTAAAGAGGGTCCCGTTTCTATAATCGAAGCGATTATCAGAGGGCTATTCGGCTTTGGGAACGAGTTCGCTGAAATCAAGCGATTCCAGCTGCTTATAGTACTTGTAACGCCTGGTAACCTGTTCCTGGGCCTGTTTGGCCAGCGCTTTGGCACGGTCCGGCATGGAGGCCATCAGGGTCCGGAAACGGACTTCGCCCATGGCGTATTCCTCGTACGGAACGGAGGGTTCCCGGCTGTCGACTTTGAGCGGGTTTTTACCCTCTTTGGCGAGTTCGGGATTATAGCGGTAAAGAACCCAGTGGCCCGAATCGACGGCCTTCTTTTGTTCGTTCAGGGAAAACGACATGTTAATTCCGTGGGCGATGCAACTGGAATAGGCGATGATAATCGAGGGGCCGTTGAATCTTTCGGCCTCGATTATGGCGCGAACCGACTGTCCCTGGTTGGCACCCATCGCAATCTGGGCGACATAGACATTGCCGTAGGACATCAGCATCAGGCCGAGGTCTTTTTTGGGCATCGGTTTTCCGGCAGCCGCGAACTTGGCCACCGCTCCGGTTGGAGATGATTTTGACATCTGCCCGCCGGTGTTGGAATAAACTTCGGTATCGAGAACCAGGATGTTGACATTGCGTCCGGAAGCCATGACATGGTCAAGGCCGCCGTAGCCGATGTCGTATGCCCAGCCGTCGCCGCCGAAGGCCCAGACCGATTTTTTGACCGTATAATCGATGAGGTCAAGCAAACGGGTAACTTCAAGGTTCTTCTTGCCTTTAAGTTTCAATTTCAGCTTTTCGACCCGTTCACGCTGGGCTTCGATTCCCTCCTGCGTCGACTGATCGGCGGTGGCAAGAGCTTCGTAATCTTCCGGCGCGACCTGCTTGACCAGTTCCAGCGCATGAGCGCCCATCTTGTCGCAGGCGAGGCGCATCCCGAACGCGAATTCGGCGTTATCTTCGAAAAGCGAATTCGACCAGGCCGGGCCTTTACCATCGGCGCGGGTGCAGTATGGTGTGGTCGGAAGATTGCCGCCATAAATGGAGGAACATCCGGTGGCGTTGCCGATTAAAGCGCGATCTCCGAACAACTGGCTGACCAGCTTGATATATGGGGTTTCACCGCAGCCGGCGCAGGCCCCGGAAAATTCGAAATGCGGTTTAATGAACTGGCTTCCTTTGACCGTTTCACGATTGTACAGCGCGGGGTTGGTTTCCGGAATGGAAAGGAAGAAGTCCCAATTGGCGGCTTCCTGAGTTCTAAGCGGAAGCTGCGGAGCCATGTTGATGGCTTTTCGTCCGGTCTTGTTGCCTTCGGAATCTTTCTCGCTGATCGGGCACATGTTGACGCAGACCTCACAGCCGGTGCAGTCTTCCGGAGCAACCTGCAGGGTGAATTTCTTTCCGGCGAATTCTTTGCCTCTGGCATCCACCGACTTGAAAGTCCCGGGAGCGTCCTTGAGGGCCTCCGGATCGTATGCTTTCATGCGAATGGTGCTGTGCGGGCAGACGATGGAACAGATGCCGCACTGGGTGCAGATATCTTCGTTCCAAACCGGGATTTCGACCGCGATGTTGCGCTTTTCAAAACGGGTAGTGGACAAGGGGAAGGTCCCGTCGTCGGGCATCAGCGAAACCGGAATCTGGTCGCCTTTTCCCTCGATGATCTTCGCGGTGACTTTCTGGACGAATTCGGGAGCGTCCTTCGGCACGATCGGCGGGCGGGTTATCTTGCTGGTCGCCTGCTTGGGGTAGTTGACCTGGTGGATATTTCCGAGGGCACCATCGACCGCCTTGAAGTTCATGTTGACGACTTTTTCGCCCTTACGACCGTAGGTTTTAACGATAGCATCCTTGATGGCTTTAATCGCTTCGTCGCGCGGAAGAATGTCGCTGATGACGAAGAAGGCAGTCTGCATGATCATGTTGATGCGGGCGCCGAGGCCGAGTTCGTGTCCGAGTTTGATGGCGTCGATAACGTAAAATTTAAGCTTCTTCTTGATAATCTGCTTCTGAACTTCGATGGGAATCTTGTCCCACACTTCATCCGGACCGTACGGGCTGGTCAGAAGGAAGGTGCCTCCCTCGATGACCGGCGAAAGCATATCGTACTTCTCGAGGAAGGAGAAGTTATGGCAAGCGACGAATTTCGCCGACGAAATCAGATAAGGGCGGCGGAGCTGCCGTTTACCGAAACGAAGGTGCGATACCGTGACGGCTCCGGCTTTTTTCGAGTCATAAACGAAATAGCCCTGGGCGTTGAAGTCGGTGTATTCGCCGATGATTTTAATCGAATTCTTATTGGCGCCAACGGTCCCATCGGCTCCCAGGCCGTAGAACAGGCCGCGGAAGACGTCGGCCCCTTCTATATCAAAACTGTAATCGACCTTAAGGCTGGTCCTGGTGACGTCATCGGTGATTCCGACCGTGAAATGGTTCTTCGGTTGTTTAGCCTTGAGGTTATCCAAAACCGCAATGGCCATCGGGGGGTTGAATTCTTTCGAGCTGAGTCCGTAGCGGCCTCCGACGATGAGCGGGAATTTCTTGAACGGGGCTTTTCCGCCGGCGATTCCCTCGCTGATAGCGGCCTGAATGTCGGTATAAAGCGGTTCGCCGACCGCGCCCGGTTCCTTGGTGCGATCCAGCACCGCGATTTTCTTGACCGTGGCCGGGAGGGCTTTCAGGAAATGTTCGACCGAGAACGGGCGATAGAGGCGGACTTTGATCAATCCGACTTTTTCTCCTTTGTCGACCAGGTATTCGATCGTTTCGTGCATGGTTTCGGCTCCGGAGCCCATCATGACGACCACGCGTTCGGCATTTTTGTGACCGACATAATCGAACAGCTTGTACTTACGGCCGACGATTGATGCGAAGCGGTTCATGACCTGCTGCACGATCTTCGGAGTATTATCATAGTACTTATTGACCGTTTCACGAGCCTGGAAAAAGACGTCGGGATTCTGCGAAGAGCCCTTGAGGGTAGGATGATCAGGGCTGAGGCTGCGGGCGCGATGGTCGGCAATGGCTTCCTCGCTGATCATCTCTTTAAGCTGTTCTTTCGGGATTTCGGTGATTTTCTGGACTTCGTGCGAGGTTCGAAAACCGTCGAAGAAATGCAGGAACGGAACCCGGCATTCCAGGGTAGAGGCATGGGCAATGGCGGCCAGGTCCATGACTTCCTGGACCGAATTGGACGACAACAGGGCAAACCCTGCAGAGCGGGCGGCCATGACATCAGAATGATCGCCGAAGATGGAGAGCGCATGGGTCGCGACGGAACGGGCGGAGACGTGAAACACCGTCGAAGTGGTTTCGCCGGCCATTTTGAACATGTTCGGGATCATCAGGAGCAGGCCCTGTGAAGCCGTAAAAGTGGTGGTCAGAGAACCGGCCGTGGTGGCTCCGTGGATGGCACCGGAAGCGCCTCCCTCGGATTGCAGCTCGACCACATCGGGGATGGTTCCCCAGACATTGGTTTCACCGCGTGCCGATTTTTCATCGGCTTCTTCACCCATATTGGATGACGGAGTGATGGGATAAATGGCGATTACTTCGGACAGTGCGTGCGCCACGTATGCGGCGGCGGTGTTGCCGTCGATCATTGCCATTTCAGGTCGCTTTTTATCGGCCTTTTTATTCTTTGATGCTGTTTTAGTAGCCATACCCATTGAACCTCAAATAATAAATAAACGATTGAATTTTATCATTAGACGGTTTTCGGAAGCGTGATGCTTCGTTGACCCTGATATTTGCCTTTCTTATCCTTGTACGATACTTCGCAGATTTCATCGGCCCCTAAAAAGAGAATCTGCGCAATGCCTTCGTTGGCATAAATCTTCGCCGGCAGGGGAGTGGTGTTGGAAATTTCCAGGGTGGCGAATCCTTCCCATTCCGGCTCGAAGGGAGTGACATTGACGATGATGCCGCAGCGGGCGTAAGTCGATTTTCCCAGGCAGATGGTGATGACATCGCGGGGAATTTTGAAATATTCGACGGTCCTGGCCAGAGCGAAGGAATTCGGAGGGACCAGAATGGATTTCGCCTTTACATCGACGAACGAAGCTTCGGAAAAACACTTGGGATCGATGACCGCCGAGTTGACATCGGTGAAGATTTTGAATTCGTCGGCGACCCGGATATCGTAACCGTACGACGACAGCCCGTAGCTGACCCCCTTTTTAATCTGCTTCGGAGTAAACGGTCGGATCATGTCGTGCTTGCGGCACATTTCCCTGATCCAGCGGTCGGATTTCACACCCATTAATTCACCTCAATGCACGCTGCCAAAAACGCTCTTGTGCCGGAAATATTTTTGGATATTTCCGGCGCCGATTCTTATTTGTTCTCTACAACGGCGATTTCCTTTTTCCACTTGATCAAATCGGCAATGGTGTGGCTTTCGAAAACCTCCATCAATTTCCGTTCGGCTTTCTCCATGACAATCCGTACCGCGCAACTTTCGGCCTTATTACAACATTCCTTGTCGGGCAGACAGCGAATGAGGTGATACGGTCCCTGGATCGCCTCAACTACCTGGCGAATATTCAAATCCTGAGGGGCTTTGTCAAGGGTGAATCCTCCCTTAACGCCGCGATGAGACCGGACAATTCCGGTTTTGGTTAAATTCTGAAAGATCTTGGCCAGGAATTTTTCAGGAACATCCTGCGCCTGAGCGATTTCGGACAGAGGAATCACCCGGCCCTTATCCTGTTCGGCGAGATGTATCACTCCGAAAATTCCGTAAGCCTCGGCTTTTGTTATCTGCATTTTCCAACCCCGTTCTGGAGGATGTTTACACTCAAGGAGTCAGCGTAACACCCCATTTTTAGTCCGGTTTGAAGATAGAATAGCAGGGCCATTATGTCAACCATATTTGTTAAAAATTTCACAAATTCCGGCTCATTTCCCTTGCCGCACTTAGTAGTTTGACGCCCCTTAAAAAATAGATATATTGCATCTGCCCTGATTATCGGCTGTTTTTGAGAATGCAAAAGAGGGCACAGAAAAAAACAGGAATGAATAAGTCTTCTATAAATCCTTCCCTTTGCGCCTACGCTTCCGATGCCTCGATTTACGCGATTGAGCCGGAAGAGGTTATTCAGATAGAACGGGAGGCGGATATTTCCAATGCTATAAACCGTGCGAAAATGCGGGGAATATCGCTGACTCCGCGCGGCGGCGGGACCGGATTGGCCGGAGGTGCATTGGGGGCAGGGATAATTGCCGATTTCGGGCAGTATCGCAAAATTCTGGAAATCGACAAAGACCGCAGGCTGGTGAAAACGGAGGTCGGGATTATCTATGATGAGCTCAACCTGGCCCTGAAAGAATATAATCTCTTTTTCCCGACAGATCCGTCATCGGGAGATACCTGCCAGATCGGCGGGATGATCGCGAATAATTCTTCCGGACCGCGTTCCGTGAAATACGGATTGACCTCAGATTTCGTGGAGGAGTTGGAAGTATTTGATCGTTCCGGGCGAAGAGTAATCTTGAAGAAGCTGTCACTTGGAAACTCGGAGTGCGCTTCCTTTCTGCAGGCGCATCAGGAGTACGGGCGTATCCTCGAAATCCTCTCGGAAAACAAGCAGGTGATAATCGAGAAATGGCCGAAGCTGAAGAAGAATTCATCCGGTTATAACCTGTTGCAGGTGATCAATGATCTGGACCGGGGAGTGTACAATCTCCCGGCGCTTTGGATCGGTTCGGAAGGGACGCTGGGGGTTATATCTACAGCGACTTTGCGTTTATTGCCGATACCCAAGGGTTGCCTGACGGTTCGGCTATATTTCGATTCTCTCGTCGACGCCGGGAGGGCGGTGCAGCCGATTCTGGAGCTGGGACCGTCGGGACTGGAGATTGTCGACGGTTCGACGCTGAATTTAATCGGCCGGGAAGAGCATAATATTCCGGAAGGAGTGGCGGGGCTGCTGCTGGTGGAATTCGATGATGACATCGAGTTGAAGAAGTCGGCTTTCGAACGGCTGGCCTCGAGTTTGCACCTGGCCTCGAATCCGGATTATGCCGACGATCCGGTCAAGGCCGCTCCGTTATGGAAAGCGCGGAAGGCGATCGTCCCGACATTGTACCGTCATCATGCCACGAAACGCCCGGTGGCTCTGGTGGAAGACATTTCATTGCCTCCGAAAGAAATCCCGGCTTTCATCGATTATATCGCGCGATTGTTCGGAAGTCACAAGCTGACGTACGGCATTTTCGGGCATATCGGCGACGGGAATCTGCATATTCGTCCCTTGTTCGATTTGAACGATCCCGACGATATGCGCCTGGCCGACGAGTTGTACTATAAGATATATAACCAGGTTATCATGCTCGGTGGGTCCACCACCGCCGAACACGCCGACGGACGGCTGCGGGCCGCGCTGGTTAAGAAGCTGTACGGCGAAGAAGTCTATTCCGTTTTCAGAAAAATCAAGAGTATTCTCGATCCCGATAACATGT
>Ga0209285_10000058_pt1 | contig 37986 bp, 49 predicted proteins | sample PPLLak3March2015_2_FD_187249 | JGI IMG/M metagenome (GOLD analysis project Ga0209285, IMG submission 187249) | Freshwater sediment microbial communities from Prairie Pothole Lake near Jamestown, North Dakota, USA - PPLs Lake P8 Core (3) Depth... | ecosystem: Environmental > Aquatic > Freshwater... | reverse complement strand
TGGGAGCCGCCGTCGCCGCGGGGCGATGCCGGAGCAGGGTGCGGAACCGATGGACGTTGGGCCCCCAATTTACTTTTCCGGTGGGGATTTTATCGAAAAGCGTGCCCAGGGCCTTTTTCCAGGCCGGAAGCAGTTCGGCCAAATTGGTCACGATCACATGCCGGACGCCGGTTTGAGCCACCGCCTCCTGGACGTAACCGTAGTTGGTGTCCATGCAGATGACCGCCTGGATCCCGCAATCCCGGATCATGTAGGTAATTTCATGGGAGGTGTAAATCGGAGACACCGGCACGACGACGGCTCCGATTTTTTGAATGCCCAGGAAGGCGATCACCCATTGAATGGAGTTGGCGATGTAGACCATCACGCGATCGCCTTTCGCGATGCCCAGGTCCGAGAGCGCCCCGGCGAAGCGCTGGCTCAAATCATTCAGGCGACGGTAGGAAAAGGATTCTCCCAGATAGACGACAGCCGGCCGCTCGGGGTATCGGGCGCACATGCGGTCAAAGCGCGTGAAGGTCAGCTCCTTCTCCCGGGTGGCTTGGAGTGTCTCCATAAAGCATCGTTATCCTTTAGCCTAGACACGGGGCTTCGGCTATTCGTGTGAAACGAAACCGTCGCACCCAAATCCGAAACTCGAAATCCGAAACAAATTCGAATCACCCAAGTCCCAATTTCCCAAACACAGATTCCTGTCGATCCAGTCGGCGGCGAGTCATCTTCATCTAATGCTTTCGGGTTTCGAACATTTGAAAATTCGAATTTCGTATTTGTTTCGGATTTCGATATTCGATATTCGAATTTCAACTAATCGCGCTTAACCTGGATCGGCAGAAATCTTGCGAGTCCTCCACCAGATGTAGAAGGCTTAGCCCAAACTAGATCCCGAAGTAAGCTGCGCGGACATCCGGGTTGTCCATCAGCTCCTGACGGCTCCCCTCCATGACCGCCGAACCGTTCTCCAGGATGAAGGCATGGTCCACAATGGGGATCACCGGCCGCGCATACTGTTCGGTGATGATGATGGCGATTTTGCGCTCATCGCGGATTTCTCGTGTGGTGCGCATGAGCATGGCCTGCATCAGCGGGCTGAGGCCCATCAACGGCTCGTCCAATAGAAGAATTTTCGGCTGCGCCATCAACGCCCGGCCGATGGCCAGCATCTGCTGCTCCCCGCCGCTGAGAAACCCACCGATCCGGTTTTTCAGTCTTTCCAAGGCCGGGAAAACACGCAGCACATACTCCAGGGTCTCGGCCGCCTGGCGCGGCGTCGCGAGATAGCCGCCGATCTTCAAGTTCTCCAGAACGGTGCTTTCTTTGAAAATCCGTCGGCGCTCGGGGCACAGCACGATGCCGGCTCTGGCCCGCCGACTGGGCTTTTCGTTCATCAGTTCGCGGCCCTCGAAGCGGATGCTGCCGGCCAGGGTGATGCGCTCACCGCCGGACATTTCCTCCTTTTTGCGGATGTCGAGCATGATGCCGGAAAGCACATACATCAGGGTCGACTTGCCGGCACTGTTGGCCCCGAACACCCCGACGATCTGGTCGGAGCCGCAGCGGATGCTCACATTGTTCAAGGCCAGCATGTTTTCGTAGAACACCATCAGGCCGGAGGCCTCAAGCATGGATCATCACCTCCTCGACCTCTTCGGAACCGAAATAGGCCTCGCGCACGCGCGGGTCGGCCATCACCTCCTCGGCGCTGCCCTCCACGAGTTTTTGACCGAAGTTGAGCACCATGACCCGATTGGCCACCTGAAAGAGCTCCCGCAGCCGGTGCTCGATCATGATCAGGGTGATCCCTTCCATCTGGAGACGTTCGATCAGCGGCACCATGCTCGCGATTTCGCTCATGCTCAGCCCGGAGAAGACTTCGTCGCAGATGATCAGCTCGGGCTTCAATGCCAGGCAGCGCGCCAGTTCCAGACGCTTGAGGTAGCCCGTGGGCAGGGTGGAGGTCACCTTGTAGGGAACATAAGAGTCCCGTTCGAATCCGATTTCCTCCAGAATGTCGATCCCGACGGTGTTCCGATCGCCCATGCGCCCGCCACCCCGCCACCCACCGGTGCGCCGTGCCCGCGGGGAAAACAGCGGAATCACCAGATTCTTGTAGGCGGGCAGGCTGTAGTACGGGCGCATGATCTGGAAGGTCCGCGTGACCCCCAGGTCGGCGATTTTGTGGGGCGGCTTGGCGGTAATGTCCTTGCCTCGGAAGATGACGCGGCCGGCGGTTGCTTTGACGAAGCCGGTGATGCAATTTACGACCGTGGTCTTTCCGGACCCGTTGGGCCCGATGATGCCCAGGATTTCGCCTTCACGGACCTCGAAGCTCACCCGGTTGAGCGCGATGATGCCGCCGAAGGTTTTCGTCACCTCTTGGACCTGCAGAATCGGTTCACCGCTCATATGGATTTCCACCTTTCAAACTGATGGTATTTGCGCTGGCCGTAGACCATCAGCCCCTCGCTGCGAAAGACGGTAAAACCGAGAAGAATCAGCGAATAAAACACAATGCGCAGGGTGCCGAAATCCCGGAGAAGCTCGGACACCGGCACCAAAATGAGACACCCCAGAACCGGCCCCACCAGCGTGCCGCTGCCGCCGATGACCGTGGCAGCGATGGGCAGCACCGAAAAATCGAGGGCGAAGGTGGAGATGCCGGCCCACATGTAGATATGCACCAGGCAGGCGCCGGCGAGACAGCCGATGCAGGCCCCGATGAAGACCCCCAGGGCCTTGTAGTAAGTGATGTTCATCGCCGAAGCCTTGACCGCCTGGTCGTTGTCCTTGACCGCCCGCAGCACCAACCCGAGATCGGTGTTGACCAGCCGGCGCAGCCCGAAAAGAAAAACCAGCACCAGCACAATGACCAGATACTGCTCGATCCAGGCGCTGGGGAAGCTGTCGATGCCCATGATGCCGTCGGTCCCACCTATGATGTTCAAGGCCTCGATGACACGCGCCAGCAGCAGGGGATACATCAACGTGACGATGGCGAAGTACACCCCCCGCAGGGGCAGGCAGGGCAAGAGCAGCAGGGTGCACAGCGCACCGCCCAGGAGCATCGCCCCCGGCACGCAGATCAGCGGCGCCAGCCCCAGCTTGGTGTTCAAAAGCGCTGAGATGTAGCCGCCGGTTCCGACGAAAAAGGCGCCTCCCAACGAGACCAGCCCCACGAAATGGGCCAGAAAATCGAACACGATGGCCAGCAAGGCATAAATGCAGACGATCGAGATCACCCGCTTCCAGTACATTCCGGGCATCATCATCGGCAGGCCCAGCAAGCCCACGATCAGCACCAGTCGCGGCAGGATCAGATAGGACAGCTCCCGCCAGGACATCAGGGCGTAGAGCCCTTGGGTGCGGACCTTGATCCCGCGGTCGATGCGTTCCCTGCGCCGCTGTCGGGGCTCCGCGTTCATACCCGCTCCTCCAGTTCTTTCTGCTGGCCGAAGAGCCCCGAAGGCTTTAGAATCAGGGTCAGGATGATCGCCAGCAGGGCCACGACCATCTGATAGTGGGCGCCCAGGTAAACGACGGTCAAAATCTGCGCGAACCCGATCAGGAAGGCGGCCATCACCGCACCAACCCAGCTCCCGATGCCTCCGACGATGCAGACAGCGATGGCCAGGATGAGCACGTTGTATCCGGATTCCACGACGATGTTGCCGAGGGGCAGCAGCAGCAGCGCCGCCAGGGCCGCCAGCATGGACCCCAGGCCCATGGCCACCACGGCCATGACGTCCGAGTCGATCCCCAGCATGAGCGCCGCTCGTTCATCCTGAGCCATCCCCCGCAGCGCCAGCCCGATGCGTGTGTAGCGAGTAAAAAACCACAAGAAGGCCACCAGAGCCGCCCCTGCGCCCACCACCACCAGCCGCTGGTAGTCGACCGAAACACCGCCGATGGAGGTGCTACCGTCGATGAAGGCCGGCAGCGTGTACGTCATGCCCTTGAATCCTATCCATCTCAGACCCTCCAGGATGGCCAGTGCGATGGCGTAAGAAGCGATGATTTCGGAGATCGCCATTCCCCGCACGCGGATCAGAAAAAGCAGATAGATCGCCGCGCCGATCAGCGCCGTGATGATCATCGTCAACACAATGCTGAGCAGGTAGTTAAGCCCCAGGGTATTGAAGGCGCTCCAGGCGATGAATCCGCTGAGCACGTAGAGCGCGCCATGGGCGAAATTGGGCAAACGACTGACGCCGTACACCAGGGCGAAGCCGAGGGCGTACAGCGCCAGCGTCACGCTGTTGATGGTGCCGTAAATCAAGATATCCATTCGGGTCCTTGAGAGCGACTGCGCAAATGGGAAACGGTTAGAATTTCAAACAACGCATGCTAAATAAAATCCGACGCACGAAATCCGAAATCCGAAACAAATCCGAATGACCGAATGACCGAAACGCTGACAAACCACCTTCAGGTGGCGGCCCCAACGGTTTTGGTCATTGTCCTTTTTGAACATTCGAATTTGTTTCGAGTTTCGTGCTTCGGATTTCGGATTTTTATCACTTCTTCATCCAGGGCGGCAGCTGGATCTCGCCCATGGCGATGCTCTTGGGATAGACCACCACGCGCTTGCCGGCCTGCCATTGCAGAATGGTGCCGACGGCGCCTTCCTTCGGATCGGTCGACGGAATGACCTGATGGCTCTTGGGGTCGAAGCGCAGCCGTCCGTAAACGCCCATCAGGTCCGTTTTCTCGAGCTCCACAACCATCTTGTCGGCATCCAGGCTCTTGGCGCGTTCGATTGCGTCCTTGAGCACATACACCGCCATATAGCTGCTGGAGGACCCCAGGCCTTCGGGTTCGACATTCCAGCGTTTGGTGTAGGCGTTGAAAAACTTCATGGTCCAGTCGGTCGCATTGGAGGGGGCGTTGCCGGCGTTGACCACGTTGCAGAGTGTAAATTCGCCTTTGCCGTCCGTGGCTTTCCAGAAACCGGGCTGCTCCGCGGCGGCCAGCGTCGAACCGAACGGCAGCGCTGGAACTTTCATGTCGTACCACTGCTTCAGCAGGATCGCGCTTTCGGGCATGTCCATCCAGATGTTGATGATCTCGGTCTTGGAGTCCTTGGCTTTGAGCAATCCTATAGAGAAATCGGTCGCCCCGGTCGGGTAAATTTCCAGGCCGGTGACGTTCCAACCCTTGTCGGTGGCGATTTTTTTGACGAGATCGGCCGCCCCGCGTGCATGGCTGACGTCCTGCGCCATGATGAACAGATTATTGAATCCGTATTTCTCCTTCAGCTGGGTAAAATTGGCGAAAATTTCCCCCACGAGGTTTTTGGCCTCGCCGTGGATACGGAAGCAGTATTTGAATTTGTCGTACTGCTGGGCGACCATGGCATGGTAGTTCGGGGTCAAGACTCCGCTGGTGAGGATCGAAACTTTTTTGTATTTCGACAGCAGCGGCATGGCCGCCAGGGCCGCTTCGGATCGCACCGGGCCCCCGAGGATGAAGTTGGCCTTTTTATCCAGAATGAGCTTTTCCACCGCCAGCAGCGCCTCGCTCACCGGCACACCGGGCTCCAAATCGCGCGTGTCGATGACCTCCATCTTGAACGGCCTTTTTTCGCTGCCGACCTGCACTCCGCCAGCGGCGTTGATCTCCTCCACCGCCAGGGTGAATCCGCGTTCGGCGGCCCAACCGTAAAGAAAGGCCATCGACAGCGGGCACCCCAAAACGATGGGGTCAGCCGCCCGAACCGGCGATACGAACACGAGCGACAACACCGTCAGTGTTAGGAACACGGACAGAACAAGGCTTCTCATTCTACGCATCTTCCACCTCCTTCTTTTGTCTGGGGACGATTGAGGGCATATCGACACGACAAATCATAGTGAAGCCAATTTAGCAACAACAGCGATGATCATATTTTGTGATTCAAATTTTTGGTTCGTTAGAGCTATAATTTCGTGGTATTAAAATCAAGCGTTATCTTAAGCCCATTCAAAACAAGACGCACTTTGCACCTTCCAGAATTTCGATTGCCTGGCGTTCGGTTTCGGCGGGCATGCTCATGGAAGACGCCTTGCTTGAGCAGGGGCGGTGGCGGATAATTTGCGGTCGCCCTCGGCTTCTGGTATAGCTCCGGCCGGGACATGCAGCGCGCAAAACGGAGGCGGAGAATGGATCTCAAAGTTAAAGCGGCAATTGAGGCGGCCGTAGTTCATGAACCCTTTGCGAGGTCCTTGGCAATCGAACTGTGCCGTCTGGAGGACGGCTTCTCCCGCGTCGAAATGATCTACGACCCCGCGCAGCAGAACAACATCTACGGCCGCGCCCACGGGGGTGCTGTGTTCGGGCTGATCGACGAGGCCTTTGAAACGGCGGCTCAAACCGACGGCACCGTGGCGGTGGCCATGAACGTCAGCGTGACCTACATCGCCAGCCCGCAGCCCGGCGCACGCCTGTGGGCCGAGGCCCGGCGCGTGGCCCAGACCAAGCGCACCGCCAGCTATGACATCAAGGTCGGCAATGCGGCAGGAGAGCTGATCGCGGTGTGCCAGGCGCTGGCCTTCCGCACCGGAAAACCCATTCCCTTTTTATAAAAACATCCTTACGGATGCTTTTATAAAAATTTCAAATACCTTTATCCAAAATTCGGGGGTCGTGCTTCAGCCGCTCCTGGATGCCCTTGCCGATCTGGTAGTTGCGGCTGAACTCCGACCAGAACGCCCTGTCCTTGGCTTGCCAGTCGGGTCCGAAACGCTTGTCGAAATAGCCGCCCAGACGGTCGAACAGGAGCTTCCAGGTCGGCTCGCCGCGCTCGTGGGCCGCCAGCAGGCTGTCCAGCAGCTCGTCCAGTTCGGCCAGCGTCTCCTTCGGCAGGTAGGAGATGGCGCCTTTGCGGATGGATTCCATCAGCGTCTCCGGATTGATGGCATGGGCGGTGAGCATGACCGTGGGGATGCCCCGTTCGACCGTCTCTTCGAGCAGCTTCAACCCGTTGACCCCCATGATGTCCAGAACCGCGAGGTCGTAACGCTGCTCCTTGATTTTGCGAGAGGCCGTCTCGTAATCAACCGCCCGGTCCACATGGGCTTCTTCCAAAATGTCTGCGATCGTGTCGAGGATATCTTTCTCGTCATCCACGGCGAGGATGCGCTTGCCCTTGATAAAAGTTCTCGTAACCGCCATCTGCGACCTCCTTGAGTGTGGCAGCGCACGTCGGCTGCCGTTTTATCGATTGCCGGCCGGATGCGGCCGTTCCAGTTCCAAGGGCAGCGTCAAGCGGAATGTCGCGCCTGCACCCTTGCGGCTGCTGACCTCGATGTCGCCGCCCAGAGACCGGGCCATGATGAGGGACCCGGCCAACCCGAGCCCATGGCCCTTGCGATCGACCATGGAGCACTCCTTCACCTGCGTGTAGCGTTTGAAGATCAGTTCATGGTGGCCGGGCTCGATTCCGGGCCCGTCGTCAACAACCCCCACCACCAGGCGATCTGCGTTAATTTCCATATGGACATCCATGCGCTGCCGGCGGTGATGCAAGGCGTTTTTGAACAGGTTGCCGGCGATTTGGCGAAACTTGGTTTCATCCTGGAACATCTCGACGGACGCTGCGTCGACCGGCAGGTGCAAGAATATGTGGTTGCCGTTCAACAGGGCGATGAGTTCCGCTTCGACCTGGTATTTGCCGATCGCCTCGGAGGCCGGACCGGTCACAGTCTCTAATGCATCCTTGAGCGCCTGCTGCAGGGCTGCGAGCGCCGTGAAGCGGCGGCATACGAAGCAGCCGGATTGGGATCGGCCGATCTCCAACAAGTCGTTTAGGATTCCCCAGGCTTTGCGGGTGTTGCGCAAGCTGCGCATCAGCGTGTTGGCCTGTTTGGGAGTGAGCGGCCCGTACTTGTCTTTTTTCTCCAGCACGGTGCGCAGGCCGGTTTCGATGATCGCAATCGGGTCCTTGAGCTCGTGAATCAGGAACTCGATGCTGATTTCCTGAAAGAACCCGGTCGCTGCCTCTTCAGATCGCCTGTCGCTGGGGGCGTTCATGCCGTATGCTCCTCCACCGATTGAGGGTGACCGCTTCCGGGTGCAGCCGATGGCGGGCTCGCCGCCGCCGAGAACCGAACGGTGACGACGGTGCCTCCCGTCTCACTGCATTGGTCGGGGCGGCTCAGATGCCCGCATCCGCCCGCATCCCCCGGGCACTCGTCCTGGTCACTGGGAATGAACCGGCAGCGTGAGGACTTCATGCTGATCTTGAACCCGTAGCGCTCCGCGAACATCTGCATGCGCAGCAGGTCAAAGCCCTTCCCGCCGGCCTTAAAATCATACGGCCGGCGAGTGGAGTACTGCAGCGGCTCATAGGCCGTGAAAAAATTGCCGAAAATCAGCCGCTGGTTTTCAGCGGTGATTCCGACCCCGGTGTCCTGAATTTCGAGCACAGCGCCCGCACGCTCTCTGCGGACGGTGACCCGGACCTCACCGCCGTCCGGAGTGTTCTCCACCGCGTTGCGGACCAATCCCTCAATGACCTTGGACAGCACGTCGGCCGGGACAAACACCGGAGGCGCATCTTCCAGGAGGATCTCCAGCCGTACCCGGCGGTGGGTGAATTGGGGGCGCAGAATTTTGACGTACTCGTCCGTAAACCGCGCGAGGTTGATCGTTTCCGACCGCGCGTCCCGTGGCCCGAACAGCCAGTCGATGCGGCGGCGCAGCTGCTCGGTGACGCTTTCTTCCCCGAACGCTTCGGCGGCCAGCGCCTCCAGTTCGTCGGCGCACTGATCCAGCAGGACCGACAGCATTCGATGGGGAACCACGTCCTTTTCCTGCAGCAGGTCTTCGATTTGGTATTGCATGTCCAGCAGGCGTTGGAGATTGCGCCGGGCGCGATCCAGCGTCACCTCCCATCGGCCGCCGCCGCTCAATGCGGCCAGCTGCTTGGCCAGCAGGTTCAGCGACGCGGAAAGCACCGACAGCGGCGTCTTGAGTTCGTGCGACAGGTGATGGATCACACGATCCTTGGCACGGTTCAGGCTCCTGACCGCTTGCAGCGAGCGCTCCAGGGCCTCGTTGATGCCGGCGTTTTCGATCGGCAGCGACACCAGGTTGGCCAAGGTGGAAAGCAGCGCCAGGTCGCTTTCGGTGAAGGGTCCGCCTTTCTTGTTGACGGCGCATAGAACGCCGATCATGCGCGCCTGCGTGACCAATGGGACATCCAGCACGCTGTGCGTGCGATAGCCGGCTTTTTCATCCACCTGGGCGAAGAAGAAAGGGTCTTGCGAGGTGTCGTTGACCATCAGCGGCTTGCCGGTCCGATAGACTTCGCCCGCGATCCCCTTGTCGACCGGGAACCGGATCTCCTTCATGCGCTGGCCGGTATCCAGATTGTCGAAAACGGACTCTCGGAAGAAAAACTCTTTCTGGTCGTCATCCAGAAGGATCACGCTCGCACCCTCGACATCGAGCAGCTGCCGCACCTCGCGGGTGATGAACTCCAACCGTGCGTCCAAGGTTCGGAACTGGTATAACGCCTGAGCAATGCGGAACAGCGCCTGGTTGATTCGGGTGGTGCGCTTTTCCTGGGTCACGTCCCGCAACGTGATGACCTGCCCCGCCGGCCGCCCAGCCTCGTCGTAGAAAATGGCGCCGTCGATGATGATGTCCAGCAGGCGGCCGTCCTTGGTCAGACGCCGGGTATCGAAATTGTGGATGACTTTTTCGCGGTACAGCCGCGCCAGGCCTTCGCGGGTCTGAGCCTTGCAGTCTTCCGGGACGAACGGGATGATCTTCCCCTGCAGCTCCTCTAAGCTCCACCCGAACACCCTTTCGAATGCCGGGTTCAAATAGGACACCGTGCTGTCCAGATTGAACACAAAGACCGGATCGGGCAGGAAATTGAGAAAGGCGCGATAGCGCTGTTCCGCCCGCCGGCTCGTTTCAGACAATTCCAGTGCGCACGCCTGCGAATCTTGCAGCGCCTTCTGGGCCAGGTGTCGATCGGTGATGTCGCGGGCGATGCCTCTAAAACCGCTCCGGCGGCCGTGGGTATCCGTGATCAGCTTGGCGGATATTTCCAGGAAGCGCCGTTCGGAGTCCGGGCGAATAATCTCCCAGGTCATCTCGGCAACGCTGCCCCCTTCCCGAAAGATCCGGTTGAAGGCCTCGAAAGCAGTCCGGGCGTTTTCCGCGTCCATAAACTCGGCGTAGTTCCGATTCTGGATCGCCGGACGCGGGTGGCCGAAAATTCGGCAGAGGGCGTCATTGAAAAACTTGAAATTGCCCCGCAGGTCGACCTCGTAAAACCCGTCCGCCACGTCTTCAATCAGAACCCGATAGCGTTCCTCCTGAATTCGGGTTCTCCTCTTTCTGGGCGCGGCGGCCGCCGAACGACCCATTGGAGGGCGCGAACCCGCAGCCGAAGCCGTCTTTCTGGTGCTTCCGGAAGCCATATAGGATCCATTCGGCCGTGAGCTAACTTTCGGTTTCGAGGATCCCGAAGCTTTCGGCATCCAGCAGCTTGACGCCGTTGGCTTGGAGCACGGCGATGGCCTTATCATTATCGCTGAACCGGAAGATCATGACCGCCTGGCCGGATGCAAACCGCAGGAAGGCGTACATGAACACGACATTGACATTGGCCTGGGTCAACGGTTTAAGCAGGCCGGCGAGGCTGCCGGGCCGGTCCTCGATTTCGACGGCGATGACATCATTCACATAGGCGGGAATCTGCAGCCCCATCAAAACCCGCCGGGCCTTGGCCACATCCGAAACCAGAAGCCGCAGCTGCCCGAAAGCTCCGGTGTCGACCAGATTGAGGGCCCTCAGGTTGATGCCGGCCTTGCCCAGGGCTTCGGTCACTTCAAACAGCCGGCCCGGAGCGTTTTCAATCGAAACCACGATCTGTTTCAGTTTCATAACCCATCTCCTTATGCTATCGATGCGTAACGGCCTTCGGTTCATTTTTTAATTGAACTTGACCCATTTTTCAAGATATAAAATAGCTACTTTATAGCCAATTGCCGAGGCTCGATTCATGACGCGAAAAAAATGCCATCCTCCTCGTTGATTCTGGAAAGTGCACCGGGTGCCGCTTGTGCGAAATGGCCTGTTCCATGCTGCCCACGGAATTTTAAGCCCCCATCGCGCCCGATTGCGCGTGCTGCGGTTTGATAACGGCCGCCGCAACATACCGGTCGAGTAGAATCCCTGCTCGCTGCCCTATTTCATCGGCCGCGATGTACCCCGTGACGCCGTCTTCCGCAATCGTTGGCAGGACTACCGTGCGCAGGGCATCGAGCTGGTTCTCGATCAACCGGCGACGGCGATCGACCCGGAAGCCAGAGAAGTCACCACGGCACAGGGCGTGAAATTCGGCTACGACCGCCTGGTGTTGGCCCACGGCGGGAGCCTTTTCATGCCGCCCATCGAGGGAATCGACCAGAATGGCGTCCACAGCTGCAAGCAGCTGGACGCCGCGGATCGGCTGGATCAATACCGTGGATCCGCCGCGGTCGTGAAAGGAAGGACGAGTGGTCGGAGGTCAGGCGATCGGCCGGTTCGGCGATTTCATCAGGCTGTTCATCGGCGCCATGTGGCGCAAGGACGACATTCCGAGTATCCGGTCAAACTGGCCCCATATCGCCCGTAAGGACTCATCCCACCCCTGAACCACCCGCAAACTCGGAGAATGGATCGGCTTGAAATCTTGAGGGCGTCTGCGGCGCCGTCAAGATTCTATTCATTCCAGAGGCCTTTTTCGATTAACACGGTTCGCAGGGTTTTCAAGGCCTGGTTGGTGGCGGGCATGCCGCCATAGACGAAGGTTTGGAAAATGACCTCGGCGATCTCCGCTGGGCTGCACCCCACGTTGAGCGCCGCCTGAATGTGCAGCTTGAGCTCATCCAGGCGCGAGAGCACCGTCAGGCAGGCCACCGTGATCAACTGCCGGGTCGGGTGGGGAATCATCTCGCGGGCATACATCTGGCCGGTAATGAAGAGCGATAGGTCTTTGGCCAGTTCCTTGTCGAAGGACTTCCACAAATCAAAGGGCCGCTCGTCCGCGACCCCCTTGAAGTAACGCTCGGCCGTCTTCTTGGTCTTCTCGACAATGTCCTTATCCACGTTGAACCCTCCACGCTTCAGACAATCGAATAATTGGGTCCGCCGCCCCCTTCCGGGCACGTCCAGATGATGTTTTGAAAAGGATCCTTGATTTCGCATGTTTTGCAGTGCAAACAGTTCGAAGGGTTCAACTTAAGGCGCGGGCGGCCCTCCTCGGTCGTGTCCATTTCATACACCTGCCCGGGGCAGAAGCGCGTGCAGGGGCTGCGGAAGGTCTCCCAGCAACGCGTGACGCACAGATTTGCATCGGGGATGATCAGATGGCAGGGCTGATCCTCTTCGTGTTTGGTCCCGGATAGATAGACCCCGGTGAGTTTGTCAAGGTAGAGCTGGCCGTCGAGGTCCTGCACCGGTGGCGCCGGCACCCGGCGGCCGGGTTTCAGGCTGGTTGCATCGTCGCTGATTTTCATCGGATCGACGAACCCGCGGCCGCCTGTGACGAACTGGGCACCCAGGGCGATGAACTTGGCCACTCCCTTCCGCGACAACGCTTGGCCGAAATTGCGGGCGGCGTATAGCTCGCCTTGGATCCAGCTGGCGTCAAGTTTGTCGCGGTATTCCTCGAGAACCGCCGCCCGGACGTCATCCTGGGTGATCGCCGCAAGGATCGTCTCAGCCGCCAGCATGCCGGATTTCATGGCGGTGTGGATGCCTTTCAGCCGTTGCACGTTGAGCATTGATGCGCTGTCGCCGACAAAAACGGCGCCGTCCACGGCGAGCTGAGGCCGGGTATACCAACCGCCGGCCGCCAAGGTCTTGGCCCCCTGCTGCAGCACCTTGCCTCCGCGGATGATGTCCGCGACCAGCGGATGCCTCTTGAATCTCAAGAATTCCTGATAGGGCTCCAGCATCGCATCCTCGTAATCCAGCCCCACCACCAGACCCAGGGACACCCGGTTGGCCTTCATCCGGTAGAGAAACCCGCCGCCCTTGGTGTCGAGTCCCAGCGGATAGCCGAATGTATGCAGCACCGTGAAGGGTGAAGACAGGAAGGAGTTGGATGCCGGGATTTCGACTACTTCTTTGATGGCCGTCTCGAACACCTGGGGCATTCGGCCGGCAAAGATACCCAGCTTCTTGCCGACCTCTCGAATCAGGCTCCCCTTGGGCCCTTCGCCGAAGACCGTGACCTTGGCCAACAGGTCGACCCCCGGCTCGAAATTGGACTTGGGCTGGCCCTCTTTGTTGATGCCCTTGTCTCCCGTGCGAACCCCGATTACGCGCCGGCCTGACTCGTCATAAAGTGCTTCCACGCCGGCGAATCCCGGGAAGACGTTCACCCCGAGTTCCTCGGCGATGGCTCCGAGCCAGGCGCAGAACTTCGACAGGCTGATGATGAAACAGCCCTCGTTGTGCATGTAAGGGGGAGTGTAAGGCAGCCGGAATTGCCCGCCGGCCGTCAGATAGAAGACTGCATCGCGCAGGTCCGCCTCCTCGATGGGGCAGCCCTTTTCGCGGAAATCCGGCATCAGTTCCTGCAGCGCCCGGGGATCCAGCACGGCCCCGCTCAGGGAATGGGCGCCGGCCGATTCGGCCTTTTCGATAATGGCGACTTCGATCTCCCGGCCCTTCTGCTGAGCGAGCTTTTTCAGGTGGATGGCACCGGCGAGATTGGCCGGCCCCGCACCGACGAAGAGAACGTCGAATTCCAGCTGTTCGCGTTGCATGGTGAACGTGTCTCGTGTTGGGTGGTTTGAGTTTGGGTTTTAGTGTTGGGTGTTAAGCTGTTTGGGCGGTTTAGGGGCCAGGAGTCGTATCGCGAATCTGATTCGATGGGGTCGAGCGTTTCCTGAACCCTCGACCCCTTGAATCCTTGCCCCCTCGACCCCTTACCCCTTCAGCTTTTTCACCGCTGCGGTGACCGCCGGCAGGATTTGGAAGATATCGCCGACCGCGCCGTAATCCGCCTTGGAGAAAATGGGTGCCTCCGGGTCCTTGTTGATCGCCACGATCACCTTGGAGGTCGACATGCCGGCCAGGTGCTGGATCGCTCCGGAGATGCCGCAGGCGACGTACAGCGCCGGGGACACGACCTTACCGGTCTGGCCGACCTGGTCGCCGTGTTTGCGCCAGCCCTCATCCACCGCGGAGCGCGAGGCGCCCACCGCGCCGTTTAGGGCCGCCGCCAGGTCTTCGATCGGCGCAAATTTTCCGCCGGTCCCGCGACCGCCGGAGACAATCACGTCCGCTTCGGTCAGTTCGACCTTGCTGCCGGTCTCCATCATCTTGGCGACCACCGCCGTACGGATTTCACCCAGTTGCGGCGCAGGCTTTTCGACAGCGCTCTCCTTCGGTGATTCGGTGATGCGCATCACGTTGGGCCTCACGGCGATGATCTGCGGCGACCCCTGGATTTGAATCTCTGCGAAAATCTTGCCGCCGAACATCGGCCGCGTGCAGGTGAGAACACCGCCCTGAAGCGCCACCGCCGTGCAATCCATGGCAAGCCCTGCGTCCAGCCGGGCCGCCAAGCGCGCCGCCAAGTCCTTGCCCTGGGCCGTGGCGCCGGTCAAGATGACCGCGGGGTCGGCCGTCGGCAGCCAGCCGGCCAGGACATTGGTGTATGCATCGGTCCGGTAATCTTCAAGCTCCGGGGCGTCCAGGACCACAACGGTATCCGGACCGTAGGCCTTGACCTGAGCGGCCAGGGCGTCCACGCCGGAGCCGATGATGACGGCCGTCAGCGGGCAGCCCAGCCCGTCCGCCATCCTCCGGCCTTCGCTGACCACTTCATAGGATACCTTGCGGAACCGGCCATCCCGCTGTTCGGTAATTGCAACCACGCCCTGTGACATATGCGTCTCCTTTCCAACGTCCTTGGCTTAGATCAATCTGGCTTCCTCGTGCAACACCCGGACCAGCTCAGTGGCGACGGCCTCGGGCGTATCGCCCGGGATCATGTGCACGGCTTTGCGCTCCGGCGGCAGGCGCAGCGCCTTGACCACGACCTTGCGTCCGGCGGCGCCGACACGGGCCGGATCGACCCCCAGCTCAACGACGGTCTTGACCTCCAGCGGTTTTTTCTTGGCCTTCATGATGCCGGGCAGCGACGCGTAGCGCGGCTCGTTCAATCCGCGTTGGGTGGTGAACAGCGCCGGCAGCGGGGCTTCCACCACCACGGCGCCGCCTTCCACGGCACGCTGGCAGCGGATCCGGCCATCGAGCAGCTCGACCTTATTGACCAGAGCGATATGTGGAATGCCCAAAAACTCCGCCACGGCCGCACCGACCTGGTAGTTGTCCTCGTCCACGGCCCGCTGCCCTGCGATGATCAGGTCGAATGGCAATTTTTTAATAGCGGCGGCCAAGACTCGGGCGGTGGCCAGAGCATCCCCGCCCTCCGCCTGGGGGTCGTTGACCAGCAGCCCCTTGTCGGCGCCCATGGCCAGCGCCGTGCGGATGGTTTCCTGAGCCTTGGGGGCCCCCACCGAAAGGACCGTCACCGTGCCGCCCTTGGCCTCCTTGATGCGCAGCGCCTCTTCGACCGCCAGCTCATCATAGGGGTTCATGATCCACTTGATGTCGTCCTTCTTGATGGACACGCCGTCGCCGGCGATCTGTACGAGCGATTCCGTGTCCGGCACTTGCTTCACCAAAACAACGATGTCCATGCATGACTCCTTTCTCTAAATGAATCGTGCACCCGTTGGCCCGTGTGCCAATCAGCCCGCCAGCGCATAAATCGAGACGCTCAACGGGTCAACCGGTGGACGGGCCGGTCCACGCGGTTATCGGTTCGCTTTGCGGATGCCCAGCTGATCCAGCGCGATGATCCACTTGCAGATATTGGCCGAGCCTTCGACCATGGTGTAGGTCGGGGCATCGCGGTAGTAGCGCGCCACGGGGTACTCCGTGGAATACCCGTAAGCACCTAAAATGCGCATGGCGTAGGTCGCACATTTGGTGACGACTTCGCCGGCGAAATACTTGGCCTGGGCCACGTCTAAGCCGTTTTCATGCCGGCCCTGATCCTTGGCCCAGGCGGCCTTGTAGACCAGCAGTCGCGCGGCCTCGATCTCGGCCGACATCTGTGCGATCAGGTCCTGGTTCATCTGGAATTCGCCGATCTTCTTGCCGAACTGCTTCCGGGTGTTGGCGTATTTTACGGCCGTGTCGAGGCACGCCTGTGCCAAGCCCACGGCGCCGGCAGCGGCCGAAAGGCGCGTCTGGTTGAGCGAACTGAACACGATTTTGGCGCCATCCCCAGGCGCGCCCAGGATGTTCTCCTTGGGCACTCGGCAGTCGGCGAGGAAAACCTCGCCCGTGGGCGAGGAATGCGAGCCCATCTTTTCCAGCTGAGACGTCTTGACCCCGTTGAAATTTTTGGTCTCCAGCACGAAGGCCGACAGCCCGCGGGATTCCTTGGTACGATCGGTGTAAGCGTAGTAGATGAGCACATCGGAGATGTGCGCGTTGGAAATCCAGGTTTTGGACCCATTGAGCAGCCAATAATCGCCCTTGTCTTCGGCGGTGGAACCCATCGCCATGACATCCGAGCCGGCGTCCGGCTCGGTGATGGCAAATCCACCCAGATACTCGCCGCTGACCAGCTGGGGGATGTACTTCTTGCGCAAAGCTTCACTGCCGTATTTGTAAATAGTGTAGGCGCAGCCCAGCATCTGCATGTTCACCTGCACCCGCAGCGAACTGGACGCTCGCGCGATCTCCTCGGTGATGATCATGGCCGCCAGGAACCCCATGCCTTCGCCGTCGTATTCCTCCGGGATCACCGCCCCGAAGAATCCGAGCGCGCCCATGGGCCGGATGGCTTCCTTATAGGGGAAATGGTGCTTGGCATCCCATTCGTCGGCGTATGGGGCGATCTTCTTCTCGGCGAACTCCCGCACCGCCTTCCGCAGCATTTCCAGTTCCTTTGAAAGCGCAAAATCCATACAGTCATCTCCTCCTTCTATAGTGGTCTTCGCACCCCGCATACCTCCAGCGCAAGAGCGAAATGATAGATAGCTGCCCAGCTAAAGTCAACGAAGACCTTTCACGGCGGATGGAGCTCAGCCGGCACCCGCAGCGCTGCCCGTTGAACCGCCCTGAGCCTGTCAAAGCGCAGGCATGCTGCTTTCGATCGCTTCCCAGAACCCCATGAGCTTGGGCAACCACAAGACCAAATCCGGCAAATACGTCATCACGAAAAGTACGATTAACTGGATGACCAGGAACGGGAACACCGCCTTGGAAACAAAGATGATGTTCTTGTTGGCGATGGCGCCGGTGATGTACATGCTCACGCCTACCGGAGGGGTACAGTAGCCGATGGCCAGGTTCACCGTCATGAGCAGCCCGAAATGCATGAAATCGATGCCGAACGTCGGCAGCAGCGGGATCACCACTGGGCCGATGATCAGCGTGGCGGAGATCACGTCCAGGAACATCCCCACCACCAGAAAAAATAAGTTGATGGCCAGCAGAAACACGACGGGGGATTGGATGTTTTCAACCACCGCCTCGGCGATCTTGCCGGGAACGTTCTCGAAGGTCAGATAGCGGCCGAAGCAGGTGGCGCCGGCCACGATGATGAGCAGCGTGGCCGAGGTGACCGCGGAGCCGACGACGACCTTCTTGACGTCCCTGAACTTCATCGTCTTGTGGATGAACAGCTCCACGATGAAGGCGTACATGCAGGCCACCACGGCCGCCTCGTTGGCCGTGAACACGCCGGAAAAAGTGCCGACGAAAATGATCACCGGCAGCATGAGGGACCAGAAACCCTCTTTGAAAACAACTATGACCTCGCTGAAACTGGGTACGGGCAGCCGCACCACGGCCGTGTCGTTCCGGAAGTGCCAGTAGGTGAAGATGCAGGTCAACCCCATGATCAAGACACCCGGGATGAAGCCCGTGAGAAAGAGCCCCTGCAGGGAAACGTTGGTGATCATGCAGTAGAGGATCATGCTGATGCTGGGAGGTATGATGATCCCGAGGTTGGGCGAGGTGGTCATCAGGCCGATGGAGTATTTTTCATCGTAGCCGTTTCGGATGAGGGCGGGGATCATGAAGCCCCCCAGCGCGACCACCGTCGCCACGGTGGAACCGGAAATGGCGCCGAACAGTCCGCAGCCCAAACAGCCGGCCATGCCCAGCCCCCCCGGCAGCCAGCTCACCAGCGTGTTCACCATCTTGATGAGCTTTTCAACGATGCTTCCGGCCGTCATGATGTTGCCGCAGAGGATGAAAAAAAGGACCACCACAAGGGCGAAGTTGTCCATGCTCTTGAAAAAACTTTGCGCCAGCATCAGGGTCTGGGGATCCGGCGCAAAAAAGATAAAGCCCAGCACCCCGGTGAAAAAAAGGCTCATGTAAACCGGCACGTAGGCCGCCATGGCCCCCAGCAGCATCAGCAGTATCGCGATTATACTGAATTCCATGTGAATCCGGCTCCTTCAGCAACAGGCGTTGTCATCTGCACGCGGTCAGCGCGGGGTCGCGGCGCTATGCGCACGGATATCCGTGACCATCATCATAAGCACGCGAATGAACATCATGAAACCCATCAAGGGCAGGATCGCGTAGAGATAAACGGTGGGAATTTGCAGGATCAAAGTGGTCTGATTGCTTTCCACCTGCAGGGCGCACAGCAGAAAACCGAAATAGATCATCACCGCGGCGAACACCAGGTTGACCGCATAGCTGAAAAGGCCCAGCGGGTACTTGAGCCAGGGGACCAGCTGCACCAGGGCGTCGATGCGAACCGTGGAGCGATTTTTGATGGCCGCGCTGCATCCGATGAAGGTGGTATAGAGGATGACCTCCCGGACCAGTTCCTCGGACCAGGCCAGCGAGTAGGAGAACCCGTAGCGCATGATGACGTTGATGAACAGGGCCACCATGGCCGCCAAAACCGTGATGAACAGGGTCCACTCCTCGAAAAACGTGAGCACTTTATCTATCGCTGAAAATAGTTTGGTCATCGCCTGATCCAAATCCAAAGGGATGATTTTAGGCCGCATAAAAGGGGAGGCGCCGGTCGCCTCCCCTCCTTGTCGTTCAGCACTGAACGTACTATTGCTTGAACCCCATAAGCTCCTGGACTTCCTTCAGGAAATCCTGCGGCTTATAGGTGTCGGTCGGATGGAGCTGGTTGATCTCCTTGCTGTATTTGAAGTGCACCGGGGCGCCCATTTTCTTCAGGGTGGCCATGTCCGCCGCGGGCAGGGTGAAGAAGGTCACGCCGGCGGCCTTGGACTTGGCGATTTCCTCCTGCTCCTGGCCCTTGGCCTGCTTGCGGAGGTCGGCGCAGACGTCGTGGACGGTCTGCACGAAGGTCTTCTGCAGATCGGCCGGCAGAGTTTTAAACCACGCCTTGCTGAAAATCCAGATGAAAAGCCCCTGGGCGTAGTTGAGCTCAGTGAAGTACTTCGCATCTTCAAATTTCTTGGTGAGGCTGCAGACGGTCAAGGTGTGGTCTAGACCATCAATCACACCCTGCTTGAGGGCCATGGGCACGTCCGGCCAGGGCATGACCACCGGATTGATGCCCCAGGCGTTATAAGTAAGCTTGTTGACCTCGGCCTCGGCGATGCGGAACTTGACTTTCTTGGCGTCCTCGTAGGTCTTGACCGGAGTCTTGGTGGCCCAGCCGTAGTTGCCGTAGCTGGTAATATCCAGCCCCATGATGCCTTGGTGTTCCATGGCGTTCATGAAATGATCGAACAGTTTCTTGTTCGCGACGAACTTATCCAACTTTTCAAATGAATCGATGAGAAATGGCAGGTTGACCACACCGAAACGGGGGCCGAGATTGGTGGAAGCCACGGAGCTGACGCCCATGCCCTGAATCGCTCCCATCTTCAGCTGGTTGAGCACTTCCACTTCGCCGCCCAGCATCGAAAAGGGTTTATACTCAAAATAAATTTGGCCGTTAGTCCGTTTCCAAAGCTCATCGCGGATGGCGAACCCGGCAAATGAACCTTTTAAGGCGGGTGTGGATACGTTGGAGACAACCAGCTTGTATTTGGCTCCGGAAGGATCGAACGCCGGTTTCCAGGCGTCCAGTGGGGATTTCTGCTGAGCTGAAGCGGGCAACATCGAAAATGTCAAGAGCATTAGAACCGCCACGCAGTAAAACAACACCTTACTTTGTTTCATCGCTCCTCCTTCTGTCCCCTAGTTAATAAACCCTGTTCATTTGCCAAAGAATTCTAACGTAGCTATAAAACAGCTAACTTATTTTTTGTCAAGAAGAAAAAAGGCGGCTCGAAGCATGGTTCTCTGCGGATAGCCGACAATCTCGATGATAGCTGAACCTTCTTTTCCTTAGGCCCGCAAGAAGTTAGAGGTTATCCCGTCCAGTAACCTTTCGGATCAAACCGTTTTATGGCCGCAAGCTCATCCGGAGCGGGGGGGGGCGTTTGCTCCAGACAGGCGGACGCCCGGACCGGCCAGCCGGTGTTAGCTTGAATGTCAGCGACGCTGACGCCCGGGTGAAGGGAGGCAAGCACCATCTCGCGGGTCTGTGCGTCGAAGCGAAAAATACCCAGGGTGGTGATCACGGCTGAGGGTCCGCCCCCTGGAAGACCAACGGCTTGCCGCCAGCCGGGTCCATCCCCGTAGCCCGGCGAAGTGATATAGTCGACGCGCGGCACAAATCGCCGCCGTTCATGGGCCATAATGATAATATGGCGTTTGGCCAGACAGGCGAGATCACAGGCCCCGCCGCTTCCCGGCAGGCGGGTACCCGTCGCCGCCTCAACTCCGCCAATCCAACTCGTGTTGAGATTCCCGAAACGGTCGATCTGTGCTCCGCCGATGAAACTTACGTCCACTGAACCGTTCTGAAGCAACGCCATGATATCCACCGTGTCGGCCAGCCACAGGGCCCGGTGGAGGTTGGGCAAATCCCCCATGGTCAGAATGGGCTCGGGTGCCACGGCATCTCGCACGACCCCGAGTTCATAAACCCCCACCGCGCCGGGGGCATGGGCGGCCTTGGCCAGCAGAAAGCCGAGCAGCGGCAACCGCATGCCGACGAAAACGACCTCGCCGTCCGCGATTTCGCGGGCTGCAGCGACGACCATTAATTGGGTGGCGGTGTAGGGTGGCATGTTCTCAAGCAATGCTGCGTGGGTTGAGTCTTCTTGCATAACCGCTTGAAAGTTTAAAGTGTTAGGTTTTAAGTGTTAAGTCCAAAATGGTTAAGATAAGATCGTTTCCGCGTTGCTGCTCAACGCTTAACACTTGAAACTTAAAACATAAAACTGTCACTAATACCCATAATCCACCGGCTCCGAGTATAGATGGTTCTTCAGCCGCAAGCCTTCTATACGGTCGCGCCCGAGCAGGTTCTGATAGTCCTCCAGCGTCCGGACCTCCATCACCCACCGCTGAAGCCAGCCCTCAAAAGCAGTGACGGTTTTGCTTTGGTCGCGGTAGTCGATAAAGGCCCGATGATCGCGATTGTAGCAGCCCGGCACGGGGGATGGGTGTCCTCCCCAGGGAGCGTGAACCACTGCGCTCACCCGAAAATTGGGAGTGACCACGCGGTTCGGATCGCTGGTGATGAGGTCCGTCGAAACAATCTGCTCAGCCGTGATGATCACCTGCCGGCCGGCCAGGCAGCCGTCGCGCGTTACGCCGAGGTTGCCCCAGGAATGCGCGTTTCCGTATTCGTCCGTGCGCTGGACATGGATGATCACAACATCCGGATGGATGGCGGCAACGGCGGCCAGGGCATCGCCGCTGAAAGGGCAGGTGAAGCGCTTGAGCGCGGCGTTGGTTGTAAAAAGATCGCTGCCGAGGGTGCTGCGCACGGGCAGGAACGGAACCCCTAAGGCAGCCGCTTTGAGGGCCATCGCCAACGTCAGATTAGAATGATCTTCAATGTGGAGTCGACCCGATTCCACCCACCGCCGGAAATTGTATCCGGTGCCGGTGATGACATTCCCGACCCAGGCAGCTCGGACGCCGCGCGCGCAACCGGCACCGATCAGCTGATCGAACAGCATGTCCGAGATCGGGCCGATGAGCGTCAGGCCACTTTTGCCCTGTCGCATGATTTCATGTCCGGCGGCAAACGGAATCAGCGCCTCAAGGCCGAGGCCTGCCGCCACCGAGCATCCGTCCGGAACGAAACGGCTGATGGCCTCCGATAGAGATATGAGCTTTGACTTCGTCGCCGCCTCGATTTAGATTGGAGTCGCCGATCGCATGAGACAATTTTCATAACACCTTCCCGGACGCTCCGTCAACCGGGCACGGATGCCGTTGAAGTGGATTCACCCTCGGCGCGCTGGAGATGAAAGGTCTTGCCTCTCGAACTCGCGCCGCCGCTGCGTAGGGTATGGACGTGATAGGATCGAATGCCGAAAAACTGTTTCGGAAGGCGGGCGGCGAGGTGCCGGCCGGCACGACGCTGAAACTGATGCTCAACCGGGATGAGCGCAGTTTTGACATCGCGCACTTCTGTGATCAGCTGCAGATGTGGATACCGCAGCTGTCTATTGTCCGCGAGAGCGCACCCGAAATCGAGTTTCCATCCATGCTCCTTCCCAACGGCGTGCGCTACCAGGGAACTCCTCAAGGCAACGAAGCAGCGCCCTTCATAGATGCACTCTCCGGAAAGATTACACCGCTGGCCGACCCCCTGCGGGAACGATTGGGGGCGACCGCTTTTCCACCCGCGGCCCTGGATCTTTTTGTGGCCCCCGCGTGCACCTTTTGTCCGCGCGCCATTCGCGAGCTGATGCCCCTGGCGGAGGCGAATCGACACATCCGTTTGACCATCATCGACGCCGTTCTCTTCCCGGAGCAGGCAAAGCGTAACGAAATTCAGGCGGTCCCGACACTGGTGTTGGACGGACAATTTCGCTGGACGGGTTCGATCGCACGAGAGGAGGTCATCGCTCTGATGGCGACACGCGATCCGAGCGCCATGGGGTCGGCCGCGCTGGAGGGCATGCTGAAGGAGGGGGCGGCCGCGCGCTTGGCACGAATGATGGCGGAGCACAACAAAGTCTTTCCGGCCCTCCTGGAGCTGTTGTGCCACGCCGAGTGGCCCGTGCGTCTGGGGGCCATGGTGACCGTGGAGGAGTTGATCGCCCTGGCGCCCGAAGTCGGCCGGCAGGCCCTCGATGCGGTCTGGAATCGATTCGACACGGTTTCCGATCAGGTGAAAGCAGACATTCTTTTTTTATGCGGGGAAGCCGGGACGCCGTTGCTCGGTCCGCGCATCCGGGCCGTGCTGAAGAGCGGCGCAGCGGCCGAAGTGAAAGCAGCCGCCGAGGAGGCCCTCGAAAAATTGCGCTAATCGAGCCGGGCTTGTTACAAGACCTGCGGAGGGCCGGGGCCCGGTCGCTGGTCGAGCGCCTGCTCTGGGGGCTCAGGCGGTCGGAGAAAAGATCCTAACAAAAAGCCCCGGACCCGGGTCCAGGGCTTTTTTACGACAATTGCGTTACCTTAGTTTCATCATCTCGGGCACTCTGGCCAGCTCTGAGAAGGCCTTCTCACCGCCTCCGCTGCTTTTCAGCCCGCTTCTTTCGGTGAGCTTTCTGCCACGGGCGTCTGTATTGCCTCCTTCTCCTTGGGAGCGGAAGGGGTTTTCACGGCCTTGGCCGCAGTCTTCTTTTTGCCCTTCGGCGCCGGGCCTGCCTTTTTGCGGCCCTTTTTCTTTTTCTTGCCCTGCTCTTCAGCGCCGATGAGCTCCACCAGCGTCATGGGTGCCGCATCTCCGGGACGAGGCCCCAGTTTGGCAAGGCGCGTGTATCCTCCGGCCGTCGGGCCGAAGCGCTCACCGGCTTTCTCGAAGAGCGCATGGACCACGGCCGGCTCTTGAACAATCGCCAGCGCCTGGCGCCGGGCGTGCAGGTCTCCGCGCTTGGCCAACGTGATCAGCCGATCCGCCCAGCGCCGCAGCTCCTTGGCCTTGGTGTCGGTGGTGCGGATGCGGTCGTGCTTCAATAACGACGTCACCAGATTGCGGAACATCGAATTCAGGTGCCCGGTTTTTCGACTCAGTTTAAGGCCGGCCTTGCGGTGTCTCATAAAGCCGATTAATCTCCTTCCTCGCTATCCTCCTGGGGCGGCGGCGAGAATCCATCCATCTTCATCCCCAGGGACAGGCCCATTTCAGACAACACTTCCTTAATCTCGTTAAGCGATTTGCGACCGAAATTCTTGGTTTTTAACATCTCAGATTCGGATTTGCTCACCAGCTGCCAGATCTTGTGAATATCAGCGTTCTTCAGGCAGTTGGCGCTGCGGACGGACAGTTCCAGCTCGTCCACACTGCGCAACAAATTCTCGTTGAAGCGGGGTTTGTCCCGGGAATCCAGCTGACTGTCTTGATTCGGCTCGCGCTCTTCATCAAATCCGATGAACATGTTCATCTGTTCTTTCAAAATCTTGGCGCCGTAAGCGACCGCATCCTCCGGCTTTAGGCTGCCGTCGGTCCACACCTCCATCGTAAGCTTATCGTAATCGGTCCGCTGCCCAACGCGGGCATTGCCGACGACGTAGTTTACCCGTTTAATCGGAGAGTAAACCGCGTCAATAGGAATCATTCCGGCCGGCGCCTCTTCATCTTTATTGGCCTCCGCCAGGGAATACCCCTTTCCGACTCTAACCGTCATGGTCATTTTCAAGGAGGCCTTCTCGGCAAGCGTGGCGATATGCAGCTTCGGGTTGAGCACCGCACAGCGGTCATCGTCGCTGATGATGTCGCCGGCGACCACTTCTTTCTCGCCGGAAACATCGATGCGAACCGTCTTGGGTTTGGGGTCTTCCACCCGAAAACGGACTTCCTTCAGATTGAGGATTATCTCCGAAACGTCTTCTAATACACCCGGCACAACGCTGAACTCGTGCATCACGCCCTCAAACTTCACTGCGGTGATCGCCACCCCGTAAAGCGAAGACAAAATGATCCGCCGCAATGAATTTCCGATAGTGATCCCAAATCCGCGCTCCAGCGGCTCGCAGACGAATTTGCCGTAGGTCGGGTTGCTGGTGACCTGAATTTTTTCAGGCCGAATCATCTGCTGCCAATTCATGTAAATGAGTGCATCAGACGGCATGGTGTGTTCTCCTCATTATCCTCAGGGTTAATACCGCGGACCGCCCGGGGTCGGCCCGCCAGCCGCTGCGCGAAAGCGGCCTCGTCGCTCGCTTACTTCGAATAAAGTTCGACGACGAGCTGCTCTTGCATGGGCATGGTGAGGTCTTCACGGACCGGCAGGCTCTTGATCACGCCTTTAAGGTTGTCTTTTTCAAGATCCATCCATTGCGGGACTCCGCGTCGAACGACGGCATCCAAGGAGTCCTGGATGAGCTGAATCTTGCGGCTGCGCTCCCGCACCTCGACGACATCCCCCACTCGGACCAGCAACGAGGGAATGTTCACCTTTTTGCCGTTCACGAGGAAATGGCTGTGCTGGACCAGCTGGCGCGCCTGAGTCCGTGAGTTGGCAAATCCCAGACGATATACGATGTTGTCGAGCCGGCGTTCCAACGCAGCCAGCAGATTGGCTCCGGTAATGCCCTTCTGGCGTTCCGCCCGCACGAAGAAGAGGTGAAACTGTTTCTCGGATAGGCCGTAGATGCGCTTGATCTTCTGCTTTTCCCTCAATTGAACGCCGTAGTCGGATATCTTGCGGCCGCGTCGCTCGCCGTGTTCTCCCGGGGGATAGGATCGCCGGTCGAAGGCGCACTTATCGGAGTAGCATCGGTCCCCTTTGAGAAAGAGCTTTACGTTTTCACGCCGGCAAATCCGGCAGTCGGATCCCATGTAATTGGCCAAAACGACCTCCCTGTATTTCACTGATATCGCAGTAAATGTGTCACTCGCTTGTGCGGGTCAGCCGCTCACACCCGTCGGCGCTTTGGCGGCCGACAGCCATTGTGGGGGACGGGGGTCACGTCCTTGATCGATGTGACATGAAAGCCCGTGTTCTGCAAGGCGCGCAGGGCGGATTCCCGCCCGGGGCCGGGCCCTTTGATGAACACCTCCACATTTTTCATGCCGGCTTCCACCGCCTTCTTGGCCGCATCCTCGGCGGCGACCTGCGCTGCAAAAGGCGTACTCTTGCGAGACCCCTTGAATCCGAGCACGCCGGCACTGGACCACGCGACCGTATTGCCGGCACCATCCGTAATGGTCACGATCGTGTTGTTGAAAGTGGATTGGATATGAACGACGCCGTTGGCGACGCTCCGCTTGACCTTCTTTTTCGTTTGCGCGGTCTTGGTTGCCATAAACCCCTGCCTGTCCATTCCCGAAGCGGCCCAGCATCCGGCCGATAACCCGGGGATTATTTCTTGGTGATGGCCTTCTTCTTGACGGTTCCACGCCGCGGGCCCTTGCGCGTGCGCGAATTCGTGTGCGTCCGCTGACCCCGCACCGGCAGCGATTTGCGATGCCGCAGCCCGCGGTAACAGCCGAGGTCCATCAGGCGCTTGATGCTCATGGACACTTCGGTCCGCAATTCGCCTTCTACCTTGTGCTCGCCGTCGATGACCTTGCGGATGTCGTTGATTTGAGATTCGGTCAGGTCATCGGTCTTCATGTTGAGATCGATGCCCAGTTGTCCGAGGATTTTACGGGAACTGGACCTGCCGATCCCGTAGATGTACGTCAGCCCGATTTCGACCCGCTTGTTTCTGGGCAAGTCTACGCCCGCTATACGTGCCAAGGCTGTAGCCCTCCTTATCCTTGTCTCTGTTTGTGCCGCTTGTTTTCACAGATCACGCGCACCACACCCTTGCGTCGCACGATCTTGCACTTCGGACAGATTTTTCTCGTAGATGCCCTGACTTTCATGAGAACCGTCTCTTTCTAGTTTCCGTTGCAGCGCCCGGTGAGCGGGCTCCAAAGCACACTGCACGCTACTTGGACCGATAAATGATGCGCCCCCGGCTGAGGTCGTAGGGCGACAACTCCAGCGTAACCTTGTCCCCCGGAAGGATCTTGATAAAATGCATCCGCATTTTGCCGGAAATGTGAGCCAGGACCCGGTGCTTGTTTTCGAGTTCGACCCGAAACATGGCATTCGGAAGGGTCTCCAGCACGACCCCTTCCACCCGTATGGATTCCTCTTTCGCCATGAATCACTCCTGCCCTAAAATGCCAGCGGCGCGGTTGGGGCCTGAATTAGTATCGGCCTCGCACCCGGCCGGCGCCGCCCTTTAAAAAACCTTCGTAATGACGGGTCAGCATGTGGCTTTCGATCTGGGAAATCGTGTCAATGGCCACCCCCACCACGATCAAGAGGGCGGTTCCGCCGAAGTAAAACGGAACGTTGAACTGCGCGATCAGAATCGACGGCAGCACACACACCACCGACACATAGGTGGCACCCCCGAGCGTGATCCGGGAGAGCACCTTGTCGATATAGTCGGACGTACGTTTACCCGGTCGAATCCCCGGAATGAATCCACCGGCTTTCTTCATGTTGTCGGCCACGTCCACCGGATTAAACGTCACCGCCGTGTAAAAATAACAAAAGAAGAAAATGAACCCGACATATAGCAGTTCATAGATGGCCTGCCCGGGTCGCATGGCATCGGCAATCCCCTGCATCCAGGGGACATTGATGAAGCTCGCGATGGTCGCCGGGAACATGATGATCGAAGAGGCAAAAATCGGCGGAATAACGCCTGAGCTGTTGATCTTCAGCGGCAGATGGGTACTCTGGCCGCCGTACATCCGGCGGCCGACCACGCGTTTGGCGTACTGTACCGGAATGCGCCGCTGTCCTTGTTCCACGAAAATAATGACGCCCACCACGATGATCATCAGCGCCGCGATGGTGATCACCAGGAACAGCCCAATCTCGCCCGTCGACAGCAGTCGGAAGGTCTGCCCGACGGCCACCGGCATCCGGCAGACGATACCGGAAAAAATGATCAGTGAAATCCCGTTGCCGATACCGCGCTCGGTGATCTGCTCACCCAACCACATGATGAACGCCGTGCCGGAGGTAAGCGTGATGACGGTCATCAAACGGAAACTCCATCCGGGGTGCAGGACCACCGCCGCCCCGCCGGGGGCGGTCATGGTCTCCAACCCCACCGCGATGCCGAAGCCCTGAATGATGCTCAGGACGACCGTTCCGTAACGGGTGTATTGAGTGATCTTTTTGCGCCCCTGCTCGCCCTCTTTTTTCAATTGCTCCAAATGCGGGACCACCACCGTCAGCAGCTGCAGGATGATCGAGGAGCTGATGTAGGGCATGATGCCGAGCGCAAACACCGACAGCCGTTCCAGGGCTCCGCCGGAGAACATGTCCACCAGCCCGAGCAGGGTCCCCTTGGCGGTGGCGAAAATAGCCGCCAGGGCTCCGCTGTCCACACCGGGAACCGGAATCTGGACGCCCACCCGGTATACGATCAGCAGCCCCAACGTGAAGAAAATGCGCTGCTTCAGTTCGGGAATCTTGAACAGATTGGCAAAACCGCTGCCGATCATGAACCGACCTCGACCTTTCCGCCGGCGGCTTCAATTTTTATTTTGGCCGCTGCACTGACCAGTTCCAGCTGGATATTCAGAGGATATTTGATTTCGCCGTTTCCCAGCAATTTGACACCGTCCCAGCTGCCTTTAAGAATACCGGTCTTTATCAAGGCCGCCCGGTCAACCACGCTGCCGCTCGCGAAACGGTGCAGATCGCGGATGTTGACGATGGCGATCCGTTTACGAAAAATGTTTGCAAAGCCGCGCTTGGGCAATCGCCGCTGCAACGGCATTTGACCGCCTTCAAATCCCGGACGGGTCTGCCCCCCGGAGCGTTGCTTATGGCCTTTATTGCCCCGACCGGCAGTTTTTCCCCAGCCGGAAGCCACTCCGCGGCCGATGCGCTTCGGTCCTCTGCGAGCGTTGGCCGCCGGTTTCAGTTCATGCAGCTTCATGCCACCTTCTCCTCAGTCTTTATCAAATGGCCCACATGGCGGACCATCCCCCGGAGGGCGGGTGTGTCCACCAGTTCTACGGTTTTGTTCAGCCGGGTCAGCCCCATGCCGCGCAGGACTTGCCGCTGCTTTTCCGGCTTGCCGATCATGCTCTTGATGAGAGTGATTTTAAGAATTCCAGCCATGACTTACGTCCTTCCCCGCCGTGGGTCCGCCCTTCCATCGGAGGACTTAGGCCAGCTGTTCGGATCCGATACCGCGTCGTCCGGCCACCTGCTCGCGGCTTTCCAACTGCTGCAGCCCCTGAACCGTGGCCCGTACCAGGTTGTGGGGGTTGTGAGACCCGATGCACTTGGTGAGGATATTTTGGACTCCGACCGCCTCCAACACCGCGCGAACCGCGCCGCCGGCGATCAAACCGGTCCCCTGTGTGGCCGGCCGCAGCATCACTTTTCCGGCTCCGAACTTTCCCAGCACTTCAAACGGAATCGTTCCCTGGGTCAGGGGCACCTTCACCATGCTCTTCTTGGCCTTCTCAACTCCCTTGCGAATCGCCTCCGGGACTTCATTGGCTTTTCCCAGGCCGTAGCCCACCGATCCCTTGCCATCGCCCACCACGACGATCGCGCTGAACCCGAAGCGGCGTCCACCCTTCACCACCTTGGCGACACGGTTGATGTGGACCACTTTGTCGATGAATTGCTCTTCGTTTTCCTGTTTATACAAGGGCCTGCCTCCTTCACCTCGATACGTCACCCAGAAAAATACCGTCCGTTAAAACTGCAACCCCGCCTCGCGTGCGCCGGCCGAAACCGCCTTCACCCGACCGTGATACAGGAAGCCGTTGCGATCGAACACCACCTTGGCGATGCCCTTGGCCTTGGCGCGTTCCGCGACCAGCTTACCGACCATCACGGCCTTGTCGACTTTTTTCTTGCCAGCCGCCGTTTCGGCCAACCCCTTCTCTTGGCTGCTGGCCGATACCAGCGTGCACCCGCAGGTGTCGTCGATGATTTGGGCATAGATATGCCGTGCACTTCGGAAAACGGACAGCCGCGGGCGATCCTGCGTTCCCATTACTTTCTTGCGAATTCGGCTCTTGCGCCGCACCCGGGCATTCGCTTTAACTTTTATGGCCATGGTCTCTCAGAACTCCCGTCGCTGTTAGCGTTTACTTGGTTCCGGTCTTGCCGGCCTTTTTCTGGATACGCTCCTCAGCGTATTTGATCCCCTTGCCCTTGTAAGGCTCTGGGGGCCTCAACCGTCGGATAGCCGCCGCAACCCGTCCCAGTTCTTCCTTGTCGATGCCGGCCAGCTTGAGAATCGTGTTTTTCTCGACGGTGGCGCTGACCCCCTCCGGCAGTTCAAATTCTTTCGGGGTGGAGAACCCCAATTGAAACACGAGGGTCTTGCCCTTTACCTCAGCCCGATAGCCGATCCCGTTGATTTCCAGCACCCGCTCGAATCCCTGGGAAACTCCCGTCAACATATTGGCGACCAAGCTGCGCGTCAGTCCCTGTAACGCGCGGCTGGTCCTCGTTTCCATCGCCAAGCGGACATGGACGACCCCGTCGCCGATCGTCAGGTCCACCGCCGGGTGGATGTCCCGGCTCAGCTGGCCCTTCTGCCCCTCGATCGTCAGGGCTCGATCCCGATAGGATATTCGGGTGTTGGCCGGAACTAAAATTGGTTTCTTGCCCACTCGTGACATAATCGCCTGCTCCCTTGCTCGATCAAATACACCCCGGCCGCCATCAGCTGACGGTGCACAGAATTTCACCGCCGACGTTTTCCTTGCGCGCCTGTTTGTCTGTCATCACGCCCCGGGAGGTTGACACAATCGAAATCCCCATTCCATTCAATACCGGTTTGAGGTCTTTGCTTTTGACGTAGAACCGCCGGCCCGGTTTGCTGACCCGCCTCAGATGATGAATGCTCTGCGTCTGCCCCGGACCGTACTTCAGGTAGACCCGCAGAATGCCCTGCTTGCCGTCTTTGAGAAACTTGAAGTTCTTGATAAACCCTTCGTCTTTCAGCAACCGGGCCACTTCGACCTTGAGCTGAGAGCCGGGAATATCGACACTGCTGAACTTGGCTTTGGCGGCGTTGCGGATACGCGTCAGCATGTCGGCGACGGGATCATTGATTGCCATAACGTTCTCCTTAGTTCACACGAGCGCCCCGGCGATCGCCGATCGCGCCCGGATCGGGGCCATCACCGGTGAGCGCCGGCGGTTGGCCTTTACCAGCTAGACTTGATGACTCCCGGCAGCTTGCCCAGGGAGGCCATGCTCCGGAAGCAGATCCGACAGATGCCGAATTTCCGCAGAAAGGCCCGTGGCCGGCCGCAGATCGGGCACCGGTTGTAGGTCCGGACCTTGAACTTCGGGGTCCGCGTTGCTTTCAGCCTGAGCGACTTCTTTGCCAAATCATCCTCCTTGCGATCCAGCTTCTATACGCCTTGCGCAGATCGACCGGTCCGTTTAGTTGCGGAACGGCATGCCGAGCAGCCGCAGCAGCTCTCTGCCTTCCTCGTCGTTCCGTGCGCTGGTCACGATGCTCACGTTCAATCCTTTGATCTGGTCGATCTTGTCATAATCGATTTCGGGGAAAATGATGTGTTCCTTGATCCCGAGCGCGTAATTGCCTCGACCGTCGAACGCCTTGCTGGAGATGCCGCGAAAGTCGCGTACGCGCGGCAGGGCCACATTCACCAGCTTCTGCAGGAAGTCGTACATGCGATCGTGCCGCAGGGTTACCATGCAGCCGATGGGCATCCCTTCGCGCAATTTAAAAGCGGCGATGGATTTCTTGGCTTTGGTCACCACCGGCTGCTGCCCGGCGATGGCCTTGAGCTCCGCCGCCGCCGTTTCCAGCACCTTGATGTTTTGGATGGCTTCTCCCAGCCCCATGTTCAGAACAATCTTCTTCAGCTTCGGAACCTGCATCACGTTCTTGTACTGGAAGGTTTCGATCAGTTTGGGAACGACTTCTTTTTGGTAGCGATTCTTCAATTCAGACATGCGACTCCTCCGCCGGCCGGCATCACGACTCAATGGCCTCGCCACATTTGGCGCACGTACGGATCTTTTTCCCGTCCTCCAGGAGTTTATGCGTCACCCGCGTGGCGGCCATACACTTGTTACACATCAGCATGACATTGGCCCATGGGATCGGCGCTTCGGTTTCCATGATGCCGCCCTGCCGATTCTTGGCGCTCGGCCGGGTATGGCGCTTGATGATGTTGACCTTTTCGACCAAAATGCGGTCTTTTTTTCGGAGCACTTTGAGCACTTTGCCGATCTTGCCCCGGTCCTTGCCCGTGATGATCTTGACCTTGTCATCTTTTTTTATTGTCACTTTATCAAACTTCATACGCCGTCTCTCCCACCGGACTGCTGCGTCGATAACGCTCTGCTAGAGCACTTCAGGCGCCAGGGATATGATTTTCATGAACCGCTTAGCGCGCAGCTCCCGCGCCACGGGACCAAAAATACGGGTCCCGATGGGCTCCCGGGCCTGGTTGATCAGGACCGCCGAATTCTCGTCAAATCGGATGTAGGAACCGTCCGGCCTCCGCACTTCCTTTTTGGTCCGGACCACGACGGCCTTGAGCACATCCCCCTTCTTGACTTTGGCGTTGGGCATGGCTTCCTTGACCGAAACGACAATGATGTCGCCGACCGTGGCGTAGCGACGGCGGGAGCCCCCCAGCACCTTGATGCAGTAGAGCACCTTGGCGCCGGAATTGTCAGCCGCCTTCAATCGTGTTTCAACCTGGATCATGGGTCACGTCCTTCTTTGCATTAGGCCGCTTTATGGACTATCTTGCTGACGCGCCAGCGTTTGGTTCGACTGAGCGGCCGGGATTCAGTGATCTGCACCGTATCCCCGATCTGGCAGCTGTTGGTCTCGTCGTGAGCGGCGAACTTGGTCTGACGCTTGACATACTTTTGGTACATGCGATGCTTGACCAGGCGCTCGACCGCAACGACCACGGTCTTGTTCATCCGATTGCTGACCACGACGCCGACGACCTGTCGCTTCATTCCTCGTTCTTTCATGGATGCACTTATGCTTTCACGGGTTGCGGGTTCTGGGAGAGTTCACGCATAACGGTCAACAGCCGGGCGATGTCCTGTTTGGTCTGTCGGATTTTCGCTCGGTTCTCCAGTTGCCCAATCTCATGCTGAAACCGCAGGTTAAACAACTCTTGTTTAAAATCGTTCACTTTGCGCTGTATTTCCTCAGCGGTCATTTCGCGGATTTCACTGCCTTTCATAGCGACTCGCTCCTCTCCACGAATTTGGTCTGGATCGAAAGCTTGTGCGCCGCCAGCCGAAAAGCCTCCGCGGCCAACTGCCGCGAAACCCCCTGCATCTCATAAAGAATGCGCCCCGGGCGAACCACCGCCACCCACCCTTCGGGAGCCCCCTTCCCCTTTCCCATCCGGGTTTCCGCCGGTTTCTTCGTAATCGGCTTATCGGGGAACACCCGAATCCAGATGCGGCCACCGCGCTTGACATGCCGCGTCATGGCGATACGAGCGGCCTCGATTTCCTTCGCGCTCACCCATCCGGCGGAGGCGGCTTGCAGTCCGAATTCACCGAAGTTGAGCGAACTGCCTCGCCGGGCGACTCCCCGCATGCGGCCCTTCATCTGTTTGCGAAATTTAACTTTCTTGGGACTCAGCATTTTCGCTTCTCCTGTGCATTAACCCTGTTCGGCGACCGGCTGGTCCTTCCGCAGGACTTCTCCCTTAAAAATGGTGACCTTGACCCCAACCACTCCGTAAGTGGTGCGTGCTTCAGCCAGGCCGTAATCGATGTCCGCCCGCAGCGTATGCAAGGGAACGCGCCCTTCCCGGTACCACTCGGTTCGGGCGATTTCAGCGCCGCCCAAGCGGCCGGCGCAAATCACCTTGATGCCCAGCGCGCCGAAACGCAGCGCCGACTGGACGGCACGCTTCATCGCACGCCGGAAGGCAACCCGCCGCTCTAATTGAGTCGCGACATTTTCCGCCACCAATTGGGCATCGATTTCAGGTTTGCGGATCTCCTGGATATCGATCAGGACCTCGTGGGTGGTCAGCTTCTCGATTTCCTTCTTGAGCTGGGCAATCTCGGCACCCTTTTTGCCGATGACAATGCCCGGGCGGGCGGTATAAATCCGCAGCCGAATGCGTTTCGCCGATCGCTCGATTTCAATCCGGGAGACACCGGCGTGATACAGCTTCTGCTTGACAAATTTGCGAAGCTTGTGATCCTCGAAGATGTAGTTGGCGTAATTCTTGCCGCCGAACCATCGGGACTCCCAGGTCTTGACGATGCCTAATCTCAATCCGATCGGGTTGACTTTCTGGCCCAAGCTCAAACCTCCTTTGCTAAACCGACGACGTTTCCGACAACACCACGGTGATGTGGCAGGTCGGCTTCAGGATTCGGGTGCCTCTGCCGCGTGCCTTGGTGCCCCACCGTTTCAAGACCGGGCCGTCGTCGGCCGTGATGGTTCCGACGACCAGTCGATCGACGTCGATGTTGGGCTTCTGGTCAGCGTTGGCGACGGCCGAACGAATCACCTTCTCCAACATTTTGGCCGCCTTCTGGGGCATGAACTTTAAAATGTTCAGAGCGTCCTCCACCGGTCGACCCTTCACAGCGGGTGACACTTTTAAAACCTTTAGGGATGACACGCGTACATAACGGGATACCGCTTTAGACTCCATCTCTGTTGTCCCTCTTCCTTCCGAACACGGGCTTCACGACGATCTCAGGCGCCCTTGCTTTTCTTGTCGCCCGAATGCCCGTGGTATGTCCGCGTCGGCGAGAACTCCCCCAGCTTGTGTCCGACCATGTTTTCGGAAACGAACACTGGAATAAATTTGCGGCCGTTGTGAACCGCCAGGGTCAACCCGACCATTTCGGGCACAATGGTGGACCGCCGCGACCAGGTCTTGATGACTCGGTTGCTGCGTGAATCCTGTGCCACTTGAATTTTTTTTAGCAGGTGGCCCTCAATGTAGGGGCCCTTTTTCAACGACCTCGACATAATGTCTCCCGAAATTCTTGATTCCGATCCAACCGCTTAACCTACCGGCGATCCATGGTGCGCCCCAAGCGGCTTCTATTTCCTCCGCTTGACGATCAAGCGATCACTGGGTTTTTTCTTGCGGGTCTTATGTCCTTTGGTCGGGACGCCCCAGGGGCTGCAGGGGTGCCGGCCGCCGGACGATTTGCCTTCGCCGCCGCCCATCGGGTGATCGATCGGATTCATCGCCACACCCCGAGTATGCGGCCGTTGGCCATGCCAGCGCTTGCGACCCGCTTTGCCGTAAGAAACATTCTCATGCTGCACATTTCCGACTTGCCCCACGGTCGCCCGACAATCCAGCAGCACTTTGCGAACCTCTCCGGACGGCAGCTTCAGCAAGGCGTAGTTGCCCTCTTTGGCCATCAGCTGCGCGTATCCGCCTGCGCTGCGTACGATCTGACCGCCCTTGCCGAGTCTCAGCTCAATGTTGTGGACCTGAGTTCCCAGGGGCATGTGGCGCAAGGGCAGGCTGTTGCCGGGTTTGATATCCGCTTTCGGACCGGCTTCAACGACATCGTTCACGCGAAGGTCGGCCGGTGCCAGAATATAGCGCTTGTCTCCGTCCACATAATGCAACAGCGCAATCCGCGCGGAACGATTCGGATCATATTCGATAGCGGCCACTCGGGCCGGAACTCCGATTTTATCGCGCTTGAAGTCGATCACCCGGTAATGGCGCTTATGGCCGCCACCGCGCTGCCAGGCCGTTACCCGACCGTAACAGTTGCGTCCGCCGCTCTTGCGTACCGGCTGCAACAGACCTTTCTCCGGAGTCGTCTTGGTAATCTCTCCAAAATCGGCATAGGTCTGGAAGCGTCGGCCGGGAGAGGTCGGTTTGACTTTCTTAATGCCCATCGTCTGCTCCTTAACCTCTTATGCGCCCTCGAAGAATTCGATGCGTTCACCCGGCATCAGCCGCACGATGGCTTTCTTCCAATCGCGGCGCTTGCCTTGGATCCGTCCGCGCTGCGTGCTTTTTCCACTCATCTGCATCGTTCGCACGGAGGCGACCCGCACCTTGAACCCTTTTTCGACAGCCCGCTTGATCTCAATCCGATTGGCCTGCCGGCCCACCTCAAAGGAAACCTGGTTGTAGAGCTCCTTCTGGATGTTGGTCTTCTCCGTGATCAGGGGCCGGATGATGACGTCGTAGTAATTCATGGAATCAGCCTCCCCTCAATGGTCTTGATCGCCGGTTGCAGCAGCACCAGCGTATCGTACTTGAGAACGTCATAGACGTTCAGCCCTTCGCTGCGCAGCACTTTGACGTCCGGAACATTGCGCGAGGAACGTTCCAGGGTTTCATTTTTAGCCTCAGTGACGATCAACGCGCTCTTCAGGTTGAGGGCTTTGATGGCCGTCACGAAGGTTTTGGTCTTGATGGGCTCGACATCGAATCGATCCACCACCATCAACGCGCGGTCCTGCAGTTTGCTGCTGAGTGCCATCTTGAGCGCCAGCTGGCGGACTTTTTTCGGCAGTAGACGGGCGTACAAACGTCCGTCCGGTCCGAAAACGACGCCACCCCCTCTGAGCAACGGCGACTTGATGTCACCCCGCCGCGCGCGGCCGGTCCCCTTTTGCTTGTAAAGCTTGCGGGTGCTGCCGGCTACATCGCCGCGATGTTTGACCGTGGGGTTCGCCGATCGTCGGTTGGCAAGCTGCATGGTTACCACCGCGTGCAAAACATGTGGTTTCACCGGAACGTTGAAGACCGCATCCGGCAGGTCCACCTGCGCAACCGGTTTACCCTCCATATTGTGAACCTCTACGACAGCCATAATCTCACCCTCATGCAGCGGCAACTCGCTATTTTTTCTTGAGAATCTTTGGTTTCTTGATAGCTACCAGACCCGCGGCCGGACCCGGTACGGCGCCCCGGACCAATAGCAGGTGGTCCTCCGGCCGAATATCGACGATCTCGATGCCCTGCGTCGTCTGCCGCTCTACGCCATAATGCCCCGGCATCCCCTTGCCTTTGAAGACCCTCGACGGCCAGGCGCTGGACCCGATGGAGCCCGGGATACGGTGGCATTTGCTGCCATGAGTCGTGCGCCCACCACTGAAGCCTTCCTTCTTGATAACACCGGCGAAGCCCCGACCCTTGGTAGTTCCACTGACATCCACCCGCTCGCCGACCGAAAAAATATCCAGGGTGATTTGCTGACCGACGCTGAAGTCCTCCGGTCGATCGACCGGGAATTCCTGCAGATGGCGAAAACAGGCCTCCCCGCTTTTCCGAAAATGACCCTGACGCGGTTTGGTGACGTGCCGGAGCTTGACTTCACCAAAGCCAAGCTGCAGCGCGTTGTAGCCGTCGGTAGCCTGGGTCTTGATCTGGGTCACGACACAGGGGCCGGCCTGAATCACGGTCACCGGTATGACGCGCCCATCAGAGGCGAACAGTCCGGTCATTCCCAGCTTTTTTCCCATCAATCCTTTGCACATAGCATTCACTCATCCTTCTCGCGGACAGCGGTAACCCTCGGATGCCGGATGCGTCATCCGCCCCGTTGGTTCCCGGGCGAGGCCTAGAGCTTGATCTCCACATCCACGCCCGGCGACAGGTCCAGTTTCATCAAGGCGTCGACCGTCTGCTGCGTCGGGTCTAAAATGTCCAGGAGCCGCTTGTGGGTTCGCATTTCGAACTGCTCCCGCGATTTCTTGTCCACATGGGGCGAGCGCAGCACGGTGTACTTGTTGATCCGCGTCGGCAAAGGGATCGGGCCCACCACTTTGGCTCCGGTCTTGGAGGCCGTATCGACGATGTCGGATGCGGACTGGTCGAGCAGTTTATGATCGTAGGCCTTGAGTCGGATCCGAATTTTCGTGTTCATAATCATAAGCGTGTCGTTCCTTCTATTCGATGACCTCGGCGACCACGCCGGCGCCCACCGTGCGGCCTCCTTCCCGTACCGCAAACCGCAGCTCCTTCTCCATGGCAATCGGGGTGATCAGCTC
>Ga0209285_10000057_pt1 | contig 38049 bp, 33 predicted proteins | sample PPLLak3March2015_2_FD_187249 | JGI IMG/M metagenome (GOLD analysis project Ga0209285, IMG submission 187249) | Freshwater sediment microbial communities from Prairie Pothole Lake near Jamestown, North Dakota, USA - PPLs Lake P8 Core (3) Depth... | ecosystem: Environmental > Aquatic > Freshwater... | reverse complement strand
TTCTCCCACTTTATGCCGAATTTCGGGCCGTTTTTGGGGAAGAAACCGAGGAAATCTAGCAAAACCTAATACCCTTCTCCCACTTTGGCAAGAAGTGAAAGCAGTTTACCAATTTTGGAACAGTCACCAAATTCCCTTTGCGTTTTCCTGAAATATTTATGGTAAACTTGCAGCACACTGCGTAATGATCTGAACCGGAATCCTGCCTTGCAACAAGAGATTTAATATCTCATTTTCAGATATTTCTGCAAGGAGTAGTCATCCACCAGGGTAAACACATGTCCCCAAAGAAAATTAAGCGAATTCTATGCATTGAAGATGAAGCGGAAATGATCGATCTGATCCGCCTGATACTAGGACGGCGCGGCTTTGATGTAATTGGCGCATCTGGCGGTGTCGAGGGTTTGGAGATGATCCACCAGGAAAAGCCGGATCTGATCTTGCTCGACCTGATGATGCCAGATATGGATGGTTGGGAAGTTTACCAGCAAATGAAGGCAGATGAAGAAACCCGTGATATACCCGTTGTTGTTGTAACTGCCAAGGCGCAAAGCATCGATAAAGTGCTTGGCTTGCATATTGCGAAAGTGGATGATTACATCGCCAAGCCTTTCAGCCCCCAAGAGTTGCTGACCAGCGTGGAAAAGGTTCTCGGCCGCTCGAAGTAACAGGAATGATCCACCCAACGGGGCGCGACCGCCCCGTTTTGTTATATACCCCCATATGTCACATCAAATCCTCCTCGATAATGATACGAGTCCACTCCCGGAACCTCTCAGCATCAAGTATTGCGATTCGTTTTTGTGCCAGCTGCGCGGTTTCACTTTCCGCAGCCAGGTTGGAGAGAGGGAAGGCCTGCTCCTAGTGCAGAAGAAGGACAGCCGCGTTGACTCATCCATCCATATGCTCTTTGTATTCACCCCCCTGGCTGTTTTTTGGATAAATTCCGATTGCATCGTGGTGCATAAGACCCTGGCGCTTCCATGGCGGCTGGCGTATATTTCACCGCAGCCGGCCAGGTATGTATTGGAAATTAATCCCATACATCTCGACCTGTTCGGGATTGGTGACAGAGTCAAGTTCATCGATGATTAAACGGATCCTGGCATTATTCTTCGTTGGCATCCTCGTTCTGGTGCCCGGCCCAGTGTCTGCCCAGACCTCGGAGCCATCCGGTGGGCCAGTCTATATTATCCAGCCTGGCGATACGCTCTGGGATATCGCGGCTTTATTCAATGTCACGGTTGATGATATTGTTCGCGCCAACAATCTTCCTGGGGGAGATATCTATGTTGGTGACCGTTTGATCATCCCTGGTCTGGAAAATGTTACCGGTACCCTTGTTACAGAAATCGTTCTCTTTGGTGAAACGCTGCGAAGTCTCACCCGTCAGTATGGAATGGACCCTGCCATCATGCGCCGGTTGAATCGCCTGATCAGTCCAACAGAGATATATGCCGGCTACAGGTTGATCCTGGTTGAGCAGGAAAACCGTCCGAACCTGACTGGCCGCACCAGCCTTGATCCTGGCGGTACGCTGCTCGAGTTAGCAGTTAGGGAAGGCATTTCCCCCTGGACAATTGCCGGAATCAATAACCTGGATGGAATCGGCACTTCACTCCCATATGAAGTTCTCTACCTGCCATCCGGGGATTCCTCGACTGCCGGAACCGGCCTGCCCACCGCCATCCTTTCGGTGGATATCGATCCGCTGCCAACAACCCAGGGTGCTACAACCCAGATAAAGGTTCAACTGGCTGAATCAGCAACCCTTGGCGGGGCTCTCGTCGATCATCCGTTGCACTTTTTCCAGGTCGAGGATGGCTCCTGGGTGGCATTGCAGGGTGTTCACGCAATGACGGAACCCGGTCTCTATCCGCTTCGCCTAGATGTGACCCTCCCCAATGGTGGCAGGCAATCCTTCGAGCAGTTGATCCTTGTCAGGGATGCGTATTTCCAGCAGGACCCGGTGCTGATTGTCGACCAATTGACGGTTGATCCTGCCATCACGGAACCTGAAAACCAGCAGTTGTTGGCCATTACGGAACCTGCTACCCCACAAAAATACTGGGATGGGATATTCCAACTGCCCGTGGATGAGCAATACTGCTTGCGATCTTTTTTTGGCAACCGCCGCTCATACAACGACAGCGACTATATCTATTTCCATACTGGCGTGGATTACGGCGTCTGTTCCGAAGCGCATCCGTTTGATATCTATGCCCCGGCGGATGGGGTGGTTGTATTTGCGGGTGAGCTGATCGTGCGCGGGAATGCAACCGTGATCGATCATGGCTGGGGGATCTATAGCGGCTTTTGGCACCAGGAAGCGATCCTGGTCAGTCCGGGTGAGCAGGTTGCGGCCGGGCAGTTGATCGGCAAGATCGGCAAAACTGGTCGCGTAACGGGGCCTCATCTCCATTGGGAGGTATGGGCGAATGGGATACAGGTGAATCCCCTCCAGTGGCTGGATGAAGCCCTTCCAAAGCAAGTTGAACCAACTGGTCAATAGTGCTACACTTATTGCCTGAAATTCTTGGTAATGGAGGTGAAGCGATGAGCGAGTTGTTGAATTTTTTCAAGCAGGCGGATATTTTCTTCCAGTTTTCGGAAACACAGTTGGAGATGGTCGCTACCATTTGCCAGGAGCGTATATTTGCAGCTGGGGAAACAATCCTTGAAGAAGGTACGAACTCAAACGAACTGTACATCATCGCCCAGGGGGAGGTGGATATCCTGGTGAATCCGGCTCTGGTTGGGGGGCCGGAAGTAACAAAAGGGGAGGTGACCATTGCAACTTTACGCCGGGGTCAATCCTTTGGGGAGATCGCCCTTGTTGACGAAGGCCTCCGTTCTGCCAGCGTGCGGGCAATTCATAAAGATACACGCTTGATTGTTATTCCTCGCACAAAACTCATCATGCTATGTGAAACGGATCCCCGGCTGGGGTACAGGCTGATGTATAACCTGGCGGCGGACCTGGCGATGAAGATCCGTAATACGGATCTACGCATTCGAGAGCAATTGCTTTACGGGCGGAAAGCTTCGCGATAACCTCCCGCCTTCTCTGCCTGATGGTTAGCGTATCCGCCCGTTCACGTGTAAATCTTTCCATGGGGTGGGTACGATGGCGCTTCCCGTTCAGGCAAGCCGACGGGTATCATTCCTGGGAATGTTATGACAACTGCTGAGATCATTACCATCGGGACCGAACTCCTGCTGGGCGAAACGGTGGATACGAACACCCGTTTCATCGCCCGGACCTTGCGCGATTACGGCGTGGACATTTACCGAACCTTGACCATCGGCGACAACCATGCCCGGATCGTGGAGACCATCCGGGATGCCTTGCAACGGGCGGATATCATCATCACGACTGGCGGCCTTGGTCCCACGGTTGATGACCCCACCCGCCAGGCGGTTGCTGCGGCCGTTAACGTGGAACTGGAATATCACGAAGAACTGTGGGCGCAGGTTACCGCCCGCCTGGCGCGCTATGGGAGGACACCGGGCGAGAACCAGCGCCGCCAGGCCTATGTGCCCAAGGGTGCACGTATACTGGAGAACCCGGTTGGAACAGCCCCCGCCTTCATTGTCGAAACGCCGGAATCGGCCATTATCTGCCTGCCGGGCGTGCCGCGCGAAATGGAAACATTATTGCTTCAGTCTGTGCTCCCATATTTGCAGGGCAGGTTTGGTTTGCATGAAGTGATCAAGGTGCGTGTGCTGCACATCGGGGGTGTGGGTGAGTCCTGGGTGGATGAGCGGATCGGCGACCTGGAACTGTTTTCCAACCCGACTGTTGGTCTGGCCGCCCATTCCGGGATCATCGACCTGCGGATAGCCGCCAAGGCCGAATCCGAGGCGAAAGCCCTGCAAATGATCCACGAAGTCGAGCAGACCGCCCGCGACCGGCTGGGGGACGCGATCTATGGGGCGGATGAAGAAAAACTGGAGCAGGTAGCCCTGGATGCCATCCAGAAGCGGGGCTGGAAGATTGCATCGGTCGAGGTTGGCACGCGGGGCACTTTGGCAGCCCGGCTTGGGAAACTCGAATCCCTGATCCTGGCCGGGACGGATGTGCAGGAGCAAATTACCCGGCCACTGGAGCAGGTTGCGCGCGAGATGTGCGAAAAGACCGGCGCAGATGTTGCAGTTGCGATATCGGTCATGGGGAACGACACATCTACGGATGTGGAAATCTTCCTGCTCACGCCGGAAGCGCCACGGGAACACCGCCTGCAATATGGCGGCCACCCGCTGAATGCGCCTCGCTGGGCTTGCAACATGGCATTGGATATCCTCCGCCGGTTGGCAGGTTGACGCTCATGCGGCGGGTGGTGCTGAAAGTTGGCTGGCTGTGTTTTTTATCTGGGGTCTTGGCGAGCGCCGCATGCAGCCCGATGCATGCCCATGCCGAAATCGTCCACCCGACTGATACCCCAACGCCATTCCTGCCGCAGGTTGCGCCGGTAACGAACACCCATCTCCCGACCCCATCTGCAACCGCAACCCCATCCCCCATCCAGCCGACGGCGACGGACACAGCGGAGTGGACTCCAACCGTCACATCCACCCCCGTGCCTTTCAGCGAAGGCCCGATCACCATCGGGTATTCGGAGGGCCGGAGGCCCATCGAGATCTACCGGTTTGGGATGGGTGGGAAGGAGCGGTTGATCGTGGCGGGCATCCACGGCGGGAACGAATACAACACGACGCTCCTGGCTTATGAATTGATCGAGTACATCGATGAGAACCCGGATGTCATCCCGGATGACATCACCCTCTATATCCTGCCCAGCCTGAACCCGGATGGCGCCGCTAGCGGGCGCGGCATCGATGCCCGCCTGAACGAGAGCGGGGTGGATCTGAACCGGAACTGGCCCTTCAATTGGGCGGCCGAATGGCCCGAATATGGCTGCTGGTATGAATTGCCAGTCAGTGCTGGCCCGTACCCCGCCTCCGAGCCGGAGACTGTCTCACTGATGACCTTCATCCTGTTCCATGATATCGAGGCGTTGATCAGTTATCATAGCGCTGCGTTGGGCATCTTTGCCGGGGGCGTGCCGGACTTTCCTCCGTCCCTGAGCCTGGCGGAGGCCGTCGCGGCTGTCAGCGACTATCCCTATCCGCCCATCGATACGGGGTGCGCGTACACGGGCAACCTGAGCGATTGGGCCGCTAGCCAGGGCATCGCCGCGGTGGATATCGAACTTACCGACCACGCCCACACCGATTTCTGGCAAAACGTACGGATTTTGAAAACCTTTTTAAAATGGTTCCCGCCGGATGAATGATCCGGGCTGGAATGCGGATTTCAAGTAAAATCCCGTCAAGGAGGCCTTATGCCGAAACCCGTTGATGTCATTTTGAAGAACGCACTTGTCCTTACCATGGACGAAAAATTACAGCAGTATTTCCCCGGCGCGGTAGCCATCCGCGGGGATAGCATCCAGGCTGTCGGGCCCGAGTCCGAGGTCCGGAAGGAATACGCCGCGGAACTGGAAGTGGACTGCCAGGGAAGGGTGCTCATGCCGGGGTTGGTCAATGCGCACACCCATGTTCCCATGACCCTGCTGCGCGGTTTGGCTGATGACTTGCGGCTGGATGTCTGGCTGATGGGATACATGATGCCGGTCGAGCGCGAGTTCGTCTCGCCGGATTTCGTCCGCCTGGGAACGCTGCTGGCCTGTGCGGAGATGATCCGTTCAGGCGTGACCGCGTTCGCAGATATGTATTATTTCGAGGATGATGTTGCCAGGGCCACGGCCGAAGCGGGTTTACGGGCTGTCTGTTCGCAGACCGTATTGAAATTTCCATCGCCGGACGCGCGTGCTTTCGAAGATTCGCTGGCTTATGCGCGCGATTTCATCAGTCGTTGGAAAGGCCATCCGTTGATTGTCCCTTCGGTTGCGCCGCATGCCCCCTACACTTGCACGCCGGAAATCCTCAAGGCCACCGCCCAACTGGCGGTTGAGTTCGATGTTCCATTGCACACACACCTTGCTGAAACTGCGCTGGAAGTTGAAAATATGCGTCGGGAGACCGGCATGCCTGTGGTGCCCTATGTCAAGAAGCAGGGCTTGTTCGATGCCAAGGTGCTGGCGGCCCATTGCGTCCACATTGATTATGGCGAGATGAATACCCTGCTGCACGCCCATGCCGGTGTGGCGCACAACCCCTCATCGAACATGAAACTGGCATCTGGTTTTGCGCCGGTTGCAAAGATGCTGGAAGTGGGGTTGAATGTCGGGATCGGCACGGACGGCCCGGCCTCCAACAATGACCTGGATATGTTCGAGGAACTCCGCCTGGCTTCGTTCATTGCCAAAGGCAACTCCGGTGACCCGACTGCCCTGCCAGCGCCGCAGGTCATGACCATGGCTACCCGGCTGGGAGCCAACGCGCTCCATATCGGGGATATCACCGGCTCGCTGGAAGCAGGCAAGCGCGCCGACCTGATCCTGGTCGATATCGCTCCCTTGCACAACTCGCCGCGCTTCCGCCGGGATACGGATAACCCGTACGCACAGATCGTCTATTCTGCCAAGGCCTCCGATGTGACAGATGTGATGGTGAACGGCAAGTGGCTGATGCGCGAACGGCAACTGTTGACCCTGGATGAAGCAGAATTGCTGGTGCAGGCGCAGGAATACGCCCATAAGATCGATGCATTCCTGATCGAGCGGGAACAGTCGGTGCTGTCCAAGTTGATCGCCCTGGGCGGTTCCAGCGAACAGGAGAGTTTCGAAGTACAGGTCAAAGTGCAAATCGATGACCCCGACCAGGTGGCCAGCGGCCTGAACCAGGATGCGATCAAGATTGTCCGTTACCGCCACTACCACCAACATGATACGTACTTCGTTTTCGAAGACCTGTCCCAGGGACGTTTGCGTTACCGGGAGGATGAGTTTATCGAGAATAATAAGATTGCCAATGTCCGCACCCGGCTGACGTTGATCGGTCCGGCGCGCGAGGGCCAGTTCAAGCATGATGTGTTGTTATCCCGGAGCCGTTACCTGGCCCCGGCAACGCAGACGCTGCGTTTCTACCGCGAGTACTTCAAGCCTAAAGCTGAGCTGGAACTCAGCAAGAACCGCCGCCGCTGGTTGATCCACTACCGGGATACCGAATTCTTCGTCAACCTCGACCAGGTGGATCAGCCCACCCTTGGCACTTTCCTGGAAGTCAAGAGCACCACCTGGAGCCGCGAGGATGCCAAGCTCAAGGCCCAACTGGCCGTTGAGTTGATTTCTCTCCTGGCATCTGGAAAGCAAAAGACCATCCCCCAGGATTATTTCGAACTGATCACGTAGGATGGACAACTTGAAGCCACACTTGCGGAAACTGTTTCGAATACCTGTTTTTGCACTGTTTCTAACCATACTCGCCTGTGGACAGGCAACCCCTGCACCCGCATCTGTGGATCGCACTACCCTTCTCCCGGATATCAAATACAGTCCGGAATCGGATTTCTGGCCACCCACCGCGAAAGACGGCTGGACCCAACCCGTGCCGCTCCCGTTCCCGGCCAATACGACGGGCGGGGAGGACAGCCCCTTCCTCCTGCCCGACGGCCAAACCCTGTATTTCTTCTTCACTCCCGATGTAAGCATCCCGGCCGAGAAGCAGCTTTTCGACGGCGTGACCGGCATCTGGGTTACGCACCGCAGTGGCGAGGCCTGGAGCGAACCGGAACGCGTCTGGTTGTCCGATCCCGGCGAACTGGTTCTTGATGGCTGCGAGTTCGTATCCGGAAGCATTATGTATTTCTGCACAGCCCGCGAAGGCTACACCGGAATCCAGTGGTTCCGCGCCGATTTCCGTAACAGCCTCTGGCAGGATTGGCGTTATGCAGGGGATGAACTCAGGCAGAGCGAATATGAAGTGGGCGAACTACACATCTCCAGCGACGGGCAGGAGCTCTATTTCCACTCCTCACGCGCGGGTGGACTTGGCGACCTGGATATCTGGGTTTCAACCATGACCTCCTCCGGCTGGGGTGAACCTGACAACCTTGGGCCGCTCGTCAACACCCCCAACTGGGAAGGCTGGCCTTACATCAGCTCCGATGGACAGGAATTGTGGTTCTGCGGGCAAAGCAAGAAGGGACGCCCCGGCCCGGCGATATTCCGCTCCGTCCGCCAACCCGACCGATCGTGGGGCCCGGCCGAGGAGATCATTTCCACTTTTGCCGGGGAACCCACACTAAGTGCCGACGGCATGACCCTGTATTTCACCCACCATTATTATTCAGAAGATTTGGGTACCATGTTGGAAGCCGACATCTATGTTTCTTATAGGCTGCCATAATTAACAGGCGTCTTCCATGAACCATGAACCTGCTTACCTCTCCCTTCTGCACAACGGCGAACTCTCCCGGCGTGTTGCGGAAGCAGATGCCCGTCTCGCCAGTTGCGCTCTGTGTGCCCAGGCTTGTGGTGTAAACCGGCACACCGGGGAGCTCGGTGTATGTAGAACCGGCGTGCGGGCGCGGGTCAGCAGTTACGCGCCGCACCACGGCGAAGAAGATCCCCTGCGCGGCTGGCGCGGCTCGGGCACGATCTTCTTCACGCGCTGCAACATGCACTGCCAGTATTGCCAGAACTACGATATCAGCCAGTTGGATGCAGGCACGGAAATGGAGACCGAAGAACTGGCAGCCCTCATGCTCGAACTCCAGGAACTTGGCTGCCATAACATCAATTTTGTCTCTCCCAGCCATGTGGTCGCTCCCATCCTGGCGGCGATCTTGGTGGCAGCCGGAAAAGGCTTGCATCTGCCGCTGGTTTACAACACGGGCGGTTATGACTCACCGATCGCATTGACGTTGCTGGATGGAGTGATCGATATCTATATGCCAGACATGAAATATGCAGACGAGGAGGCTGGCCTTAAATATTCGAAGGTCAAGAACTATCCCGCTGTCAACCAGGCGGCCGTCTGTGAGATGCACCGCCAGGTGGGGGATCTTGCCCTGGATGGAAACGGCATTGCACAACGCGGGCTGCTGGTGAGGCACCTTGTCCTGCCCAATAACCTGGCAGGAACGGAACAAGTTGTCCGCTTTGTGGCCGATAGGATCTCAAAGGACACCTACCTTAATCTAATGGATCAGTACCGGCCAGCCTATCATGCCAGCCAGTTCCCGGAACTTAACCGACCCGTCAGCCGCCAGGAATACGAGCAGGCTGTAAGATATGCCCGCCAGGCTGGATTGAATCGGCTGGATGATCGCCGGTCGTATCTTCGACCGGAAAATTGAGTTAAAATTGTATCATCTCAATAACTTGGGGGTCGGGGGGGTGTGGGCGGCGAAGCCGCCCACACCCCCCCCATCCTCCCCTATTTATTGAGAAGTAACTTAAAATTTGCAGAAATATCTTGATTTGCGAGAAATACTGCCTATAATTAATCCATAATATTCAACTCACCAGGCCAATGGAGGAGCCATGAAAACGATCCGTCAACTTTTGAGTCAAAAGGGGAATACCGTATATTCTGCCGCACCAGATATGCACGTCTTCGAGGCGCTGGAACTGATGGCCGAAAAAGATGTTGGTGCATTGCTTGTCGTGCAAAATGAGCAATTGATCGGCGTATTCTCGGAACGAGACTATGCCCGCAAGGTCATCCTGAAGGGCAGGAGTTCAAAGGATGTGTTTGTCAAGGATATCATGTCCTCCCCGCCCATTATCATCAGGCCCGATAACACCAACGAGCAGGCTCTTGCACTCATGTCGGCCAAGCACATCCGGCACTTGCCGGTTATGGAAGATAACAAACTGATTGGAATTATCACCATTGGCGACCTGGTCAAATCCATCATCGATGAACAGAAACTTGTGATTGACCGCCTGGAAAAGTACATCCTGGCGAACACAAGCCTGACCTGAGAAAATCCGGATGCATGGCAACATCTCCCGCTTGATGCTGGCGGGAGATGTTTGATTCATGGGCAGGTGTTCTGGAGATGCTGGTCGAAGGTTTCTGCAAAGGCATGCAGACCAGAGTCATCACAACGGGCGCGGAAATAATAATATGGGGTTTGCGCCGGGAATGCGACCGCTTGGAGGGCCGCCGTCCCGGGATTGCAAATTGGGCCGGGAGGCAGTCCATCGTAAAGATACGTGTTGTAGGGGGAATCCACTTTCAGATCGGAAAGTGTGAGCGGGTTTGTCCACCAGGTGCCTTGGGAGAGGTTGTATCCCAGCGCGTACTGGACGGTCGGGTCGGTTTCGAGTTTCATTCCGATGGCAAGGCGGTTATAGAACACGGAAGCGATCAGCGGCATTTCTTCATCGACAACGGCCTCGCGTTCGATGATGGAAGCCAGCGTTACTGCCTGGTAGGCATCCAAGCCCTGGCGCGAGAACCCATCTTTTAGTTCCACCGTAAGGGATGCAGTGAATTTCTGCAACAGTACAGATACCAACTGGTTGGCGGTGGTGCTGCGCGGCAGGATATAAGTTTCGGGATAGAGGAAACCCTCCGCGCTAACCCCGGCAGGCAGCAGGCCCGAAACCTGGGGCGGATTCTGCATGGCGGTGGTGAAAGCCTCCGGTGCAATGGACAGGCCTGAGGTCGGGAGCGAAGCGGCCACTTCCTCCATCCGCCAGCCTGCCAGCACTCTGAAGGTCACTTCTGTGGGGGTGGCATCCTGAAGGGCCTGGGCGATCCCGATGGCAGTCATCGCCGGGCTGAGCGTGTATTTGCCCGACTGGACGGTTGTATCCAATCCTCTGTAGATCAGGTAGATGCGGAAAACGCCCGCATTGTGGATCAAGCCAGATTCTTCGAGCCGATTGCTGATGGAGTATATCGTCTCCCCCTGTTCGATGACAAATAGTTGCTCCGCGCCCAGGGAATCAACCGGTACGGAGAGATTCGCGGCATGCCAGATGAGTTGGAATGAGTAGCTGAAACGCTGCCAGGGGGTCAAGGCGGGCACCGGTGATCCGTAGGATTGTTCGGCGACGATCGGGATATATACAGATATGGCAACGATGCCGATGAATAAAAGGATCAATATGATCCACGGCAAGCAGGAGCGTTTCTTCTTCAATTGTTTTCGCCTTGTTGGGATTGTGCATCTAGATAGGATTGTAGCAGAACGGTCGCGGCCAAGTCATCCAGGTGGCCGGAGCGTTTCCTGCGCGAGGCGCCCATCGCGATCCTTGCAGAGCGGGCGCTCTGGGTACTGAAATCTTCATCCCACATCACGATCGGGATCGAGGTCTGGGTGCGCAGGATGGCAGCAAAGCGCGCCGAGCGGCGGCCGGACAGGTTCGGCTGGCCGGATTCGTCGAACGATTGCCCGACGATGATCATGCCGGCTTCGTGGGACGCGGCCAGTTCAGCGACCGTGGCGGCATCCAGGATCCGGGAAGTATGGGGGATGACTGCCAGCGGATTGGCGATCATCCCAGTCGGGTCGCTGATGGCAAGCCCGATGCGTTTGGAACCATGATCTACGGCCAGGATTCGCATATGCGTTCAGTAGGTTATTTCGTAGCGGAACGGGAACAGCGGCAGCCAGGGCCACCAGGAAGGTGTCATCCTGATGCTGGAACCCTGGATGAATGCCAGCTGGACTTGGAGTTGGCGTTGGGCGCTTTTAGGGTTGCGCCCCCGGATGGATTGGATCAGCTCGTACAGATCGATCTGCGGATGGATCTGCTGCCCGAATTGCAGGTCGAACAGGATGTTCCCAGCATCGCCCATTGCAGGATTGCCGACGATTTCATAAGAAAGCGTATCGGGTACGGCCTGGTAGCCTTCTGGCAAGGATGGGGTGAAGATGAAATCCCCCAGCCAGGCCAGTGCACTGGCTGGCGCATAGAAAAATACCACATCGCCGGAAAGCTTGTATGTGTACGAAGATGAATCCTCGATCTGGATGGCATCTTCTTCCAGCATATTCACATCCACGACCGTAATGGGCAGCGGGAGATCGCCGGAGGAAAGCATCTGCTTGCCCTGTTCGGATGCCTGTTCCTGCAACATGGCAAGCAGCGTTTGGCGGGCGCGGCTGCGGTCGCTGTCTGTCAGCACGGTTTCGCGTCGATCCGCCCCACCGGATGTGGCTTCCGGGTTGGTGACGGCCACAGACAATCCCAAGGCGCCTTCGATTGCTTGCAGGCTTTCGGCTGCCACATTGCCCATGGAGCCGGGTTGTTCGGCCTCAACGGTGACATTTGCTGTTTGATCGATGCCCCCCGGCACCTCAGCGCTTTTTGTTGTTACAAAGCGAACGGGAATGGAATCCAGGGTTAGGATGACCGTCCCGGCAGGGATGAGAATGCTGCTCTCGGTCAGGTTGCGGAACTGGATATTTCCTTTGGATTTCGTTGCTGGAACAAGCGCCCGCCCGCTGGCCACCACTTCCTGTACGGCTGATGTGCTGATGACGATTTGCTGCAAAGGGATCTCGCCGGATGGACTTGGCTGGCTTGTTCCGGGATGGGCGGAGATGGGGATCGTAAATGTCTGGCTTTCGGTTTCCAATGCCAGCTGGATCCTGGCAGATGGGAGCAAGGATAGCGCCAGGGCAAGCATGGCCAATACGCCTATGGTGAAGAATATCATCCTCGCTGAGGGGCGATCCCGCCAGGCGGCTTCGGGGAGGCGGGCTTCCAGCGCTGCTTTGCGCAGGTTCTGGCGGGGGTGGCGCCGCAGGAAGAGCTTCTCTTCCCGTGTACGCTTCCACCTGTGCTGGTGGGCTTTGCTTGTGTTAGTAAAAACAGGGATGTCGAGTTCCGCTGCGGCGCGGTGTACCTTTGCATCACGCGTCACCAGGCCCAATTGCGCTCCCAGGGAGGTGGCATGCCGTTCGAGCAGCTTGAGATCCAGCGGGCGGATCGCGACCCGTTCTAGGTCTGGCCAAACCAGCAGGATGCGCGGCGACTTCGCCCAGGACATCTTGTCACGGATCGAAATATGATCATCATGCGTATCCAGTTGGATGATGTGGGTTTTCATCGCTCCCCCATTATACGTTAGAACGTTTCCACGTTGAAACGTTCTAACGTTATAGCCAGCGCATGGCGACCCGTTCCAGGGTGCGATCCTTCCAGGTGGCGGTGCCGGTGGTTGTCTGGATGAAGGATCGGGCAACCACTCCCAGGAACAAAGCCAGGCTCAAAGGGTAATAGAAAACAAGGTAGGCCGGGAATTTGAAGCGGCGATAGACGGTCATCCAGAGTGTGATGGACAGCAGCACGGCCAGGGTCGCATGCTCGATGGGCAGGGAGGTCAGCGGATGACCGGCCCAACGCGAGACAAGCGCCACTGCTGGTTCAATGAACGTTGTTCCCACAACTGTCCAGCCGATGAGGTATGGCAGGATGCGGTAATCGAAGACAGCGAACAGGCTCTTGCTGAATCCGTTCACAACCTCCCAGAAATCATGGTACATCCGGCAGGAAAAATGCTGGGTGCCATCCATGAGCCGCCAGGCATACCCGCCGGTGATGATCCGCCGTCCCAGGCACATATCATCCACGATCTCGTTCCTGACCGCCGCATATCCGCCAATGGCATCATAAGCCGCCTTGCGAAAGAGCATGAACTGCCCGATTGTGACCGACAACGCCGCCAGGCGCAGTTTCTGCACCAGGCGCACCGGGATGAAAGTGAAAATTCCAAAGCCGATAATGGGAACCAGCAGCCGTTCACCCCAGGTTACCACTTCCTCGTGGGGGAAGGCGGTCACCAGGTCTGCGTTTTCAGCGATCATGGCTGAGAGGCTGGCGCGCAACATATCCGGCGCGTGACGCGTATCAGCGTCGGTGAACAGGATGACTTCACCCGTGGCAGCCTCGCCGAGTTGGTGGCAGGCCCAATGTTTCCCCAGCCAGCCATCCGGCAGGGGTGCGCCATCTAGAACCCGCAGCCGGTCATCTTGCCGGGAGAGCCTCGTCAGGATGCGGGGCGTTTCATCCATCGAGTGGTCATCCAGCACGATGACTTCGAAATCCGGGTAATCCTGCGCCAGCAGGGATGTCACACAAGCCTCGATATTGCGTTCTTCGTTGCGGGCCGGGACGAGCACGGAAACGCGCGGGAATTCGTCCGCAGTGGGGTACTGGTCGAAGCGCCGGACGGTGAAGTGGTTGACCAGCACCGTGACCAAACCGAAGAACAGGAAGAAGAGGATGAACAGGGCATGGGGGTTCCAGTCGAGGCTCACGCCCGCCTCCCCAGCAGCCGGCTGGTAACCCACTCCCGCAGCCGCATGGGACGGGCCAGGTCGCGGCGGTGCGTCCAGGCGATCAGCAAGGTGTTCAGGGCTGCAAAGGCGACCAGCCAGGGTTCGCCGAACAGGATGGCGTACCCGATCAGGGCGAGCATTCCGGCATTGGCCGACCAGGGGTGTTCGGTCTGGAGTATGGTGAATGGCACCGCCAGCGATGCATAGACCGGGAATGCCCACAAGCCGATCAGGGCCAACCAGACACCGCCGGTTGCACTCAAGGCTTTGCCGCCCATGAATTTCAGGAAGGGCGAGAAGGCATGCCCCAGGATGGGTGCCAGGCAGACCGGGATCAATTCCCAGCCAGCCATGCCATCGCGTTGAGCAAGAAATACCGGCAGGAAACCCTTGCCGATATCCAGCAGGATGGCCGGGATGCCCGCCTTCAAACCGCCGGCTTTCAGGGCGTTCGTTCCGCCGGGGTTGCCATCGCCGACGGTGCGGATGTCTTTCTTCGTGAAGAGTTTGCCGATGATGAGGGAGAAGGGGATGGAGCCGAGGAAAAAGCCAAATAGAAACCAAAGAATGACTTCCGACATGAATGCCTCCTCAATTAAGCTTTCCTTGGTTAAAACACAATCGAGCCGCGAGGATGCGGCCCGATGAAAGGGGAGGAAACGAGAATTGCACTCTAACAGATCAGTTCAATTTTCCTTCTACCCAATCCGTCACCGAGTCCAGCGCCTCGTTCAGTTTCGATACATCCTTTCCTCCGCCGAATGCCAGGTGCGGCGCGCCGCCGCCGCCTGCTCCCAACTGGCGCGAGATATGGCCCACCAGGTCACCGGCTTTGATGCCTTTCTTGATTAAATCCTGGGTCACGGCTGCCATCACCACGATATTTCCTTCCGAGGGTGCGGCAATGACACAGATGCCATTCTGGGGATATTTTTCACGGAATTGATCGGCCAGTTTGCCGAGCGTATCCTTGTCCGCGCCGGGCAACTCCATGCGCAGTAAGGAAATCCCGGCGATGGCTTCCACACTTTCCAGGCGTGAATCGAAGGATGCGGCCGCCAGTTGTATCCGCAGGGATGCAACTTGTTTGCGGGTTTCGGTCATTTCGTCCTGCAAGGTTTCCACTTTTTGGGGAACAGCCTCCGGTGTAGTCGATAGCAGGCTGGCAGCCTGCTTGAGCGCCTTGAACCGGCGGGCGATCAATTCATGAGCGCCGCGCCCGGTGACCGCCTCGATGCGGCGAACACCGGCCGCCGCAGAGCCTTCGCTGGTGATGATGAAAACACCTACATCGGAGGTCCGTTCCAGGTGAGTGCCGCCGCACAATTCGTAGGAATAACGGCCTGCCGACGGCGAGCCGTCGGATTCCAAAATTGTGATCGTCCGCACAGTTTCGCCGTATTTCTCACCGAAGAGCGCCATGGCGCCTTCGGCAATGGCCTGCTCGCGGGACTTGGAAACCGGCGTGACCGGCATATCTGCCGCAATGGCATCGTTGACGATCTTCTCGACCTGTTCGATCTCTTCGGCTGTCATCGCTTCGGGGTGGGTGAAGTCGAAGCGCAGGCGGTCGGGAGCCACCAGCGAACCGGCCTGGCGGGCCATTTCTCCGAGTACTTTGTGGAGGGCGGCGTGCAGGAGGTGCGTGGCGGTGTGGTTGCGCATGATGTCGTGGCGGCGTTCGGCGTTCACGCTTGCAATGGCGGGATCCCCAACCTGCGGGGTGCCGAATGAAACCGTTCCCACATGGGCGATCATCCCGGCCGACGGCTTGCGCATGCCGGTCACCTGGATGCCCCAGGGGATATTGCCGTTTTCATCAGTTTTTGCCAATATCATTCCAGTGTCAGATACCTGACCGCCGGATTCGATGTAGAAGCCGGTCTCCGGCAGGATGATTTCCACTTCATCGTCCGGGTAGGCTTCCTGCACGAACTGCCCGGCGGTGTAAAGCGCTAGGACAGAACCTTCTGTTTCCAGCCTGTCATATGGGTTGTTGCGAACCCCCGTATCCCCCAGTTTGCACTGCTGTTGCAGTTCTTTGAGCAGGTTGCTGAACTGTTCCGCATCTTCGCCGCCCATTGCACCCATGGCCTGTCCCGCGCCGGATGCCAGCCGGTGTTCATCCATTGCAGAACGGAAACCAGCCTCATCCACTTCCAGGTTCTGTTCGCGGGCGATGTCGCGGGTGATCTCGAACGGCAGGCCGTAGGTGGCATACAGATCGAAAGCCTTCTCGCCCGAAAGCATCCGCTTCCCGGATTTGCGGAGTTCAGCCAGGTATCCATCCAGCACTGCTGTACCGCTTTCTACCGTGCGTGCAAAGCGGACCTCTTCGCGTCTCAAGTTATCCAATATGGCCTGGCGGTGTTTCCTCAGCTCTGTGTAGAAATCCCCATATGTTTCGATAACTGCTTCGGCGACTTTCGATAGGAATGGTTCGTGTAGTCCCAGTTTCGAGCCAAATCGCGCTGCGCGGCGGATGATCATTCGGCAGATATAGTTCCGGCCGGTGTTGCCGGGGACGACGCCGTCCGCGATGAGGAAGGACGCGGCGCGGGCATGGTCGGCGATGACGCGGTATGGAGTGAAATCGGCATAAACCTGTTCGATGGAATGGCCAGTGAGCGAGCGCAGCGTTTCCAGCATGGGGGCAAAGAGATCTGTTTTATAGTTGGAGTCGACACCCTGCAAGACCGAGACAATACGCTCGAACCCCATGCCTGTGTCCACGTGGGTGGCAGGAAGCGGTTCCAGCTTGTCCGGGCCGAGGCGGTTGTATTGGATGAAAACCAGGTTCCAAAGTTCCAGGTAGCGGGTGCAATCCCCGTTGACGGAGCAGGTATGCGGCTGACCTTTCAGGTTGCAGTATTCCTCGCCGCGGTCGAAGTGGATTTCAGAACACGGGCCGCAGGGGCCTGTTTCAGCCATTTCCCAAAAGTTGTCTTTGCGGCCAAAGAAAAGGATGTGATCAGGGTTCATGCCCGGCTGTTTGCGCCAGTACATCGCTGCCTCTTCATCGGCAGGTATATCTCCCTTATCATCCTTGAAACAGGTCGACCACAGGCGCTCCTTTGGCAATCCCCACACATCCGTCAGCAATTGCCAGGCCCACTCGATGGCTTCCTTTTTATAGTAATCGCCAAATGACCAGTTGCCCAGCATCTCGAAGAATGTGTGGTGGGTGTCATCGCGACCGACATCGTCGAGGTCGTTGTGCTTGCCAGCCACGCGCATGCATTTCTGGGAATTGGCAGCACGCTTGTAGGCGCGCTTGTCGGTCCCCAGGAAGACATCCTTGAATTGGACCATGCCGGCATTGGTGAAGAGCAGGGTGGCGTCCTCGCCGGGCACCAGTGACATGGATGGAACGATGGTATGTCCATGTTCGGTGAAGAAGTCGATGTAGGTCTGGCGGATCTGCGCACCGGTTGATTTCTGGGTCATGCGGACTCCTGATGGATCGAAGGTAACGGGCAGAATTATAAGCGAATCGAATGATGCGTGAAAGTGTTGGGTGAATTTTACCAGTCTTGTCTGGATAATTGGAACAATCATAGAAGGTCGAGTAGCTGGTGCTTTTCCAGCATATCAAGACCCGGGACTGTTGGTTTCAATACGGGCGGGAGAGCGCCGCCCTACTCAACCAACAATCGCTTATCCATATGAAACATATCCAATTTCTTTTCTCTTCCGGCGATTCCCAGAGAACCAGAATGTGATCCATAGATAATGTGAGATAATCAGCAAAGTTTTGCATCATATTCCGAAGGAGAACTGATTATGGACTGGATTACCAACCCGGAAGGCTGGATCGCCCTGATCACCCTGGTTGCCCTGGAACTCGTGCTGGGTGTGGATAACGTGATCTTTATCTCCATCCTGACCGGTAAACTGCCTGCGCCCCAGAGGCCGAAAGCACGCTCAACCGGCATCGCTCTGGCGGTCATCACTCGCATCCTGCTTCTGCTTTCCATCTCCTGGATCATTGGATTAACGGAGCCGCTTTTTGCCGTGATCGGATTTGAAGTATCCGGCAAGGATTTGATCCTCATTGTCGGTGGCCTGTTCCTGCTGGGCAAAAGTACCTATGAAATCCACCAACGGCTGGAAGGTGTGGAAGGGCATGCATCCACCAAAGTAAAAGCTGCATTTGCGAATGTGATCATCCAGATCATGTTGCTGGATATCGTTTTTTCCCTCGATTCGGTCATCACTGCGGTGGGGATGGTGAATGAAATCGTTATTATGATCATCGCCGTTATTGTTGCCGCGGGTGTGATGATCATCTCTTCCGGGCCAATCAGCGAGTTTGTTGAACAACATCCCACGATCAAGATGCTGGCTTTGAGTTTCCTTCTGCTGATCGGCTTCACCTTGATCGTGGATGGCCTCCACCAGCATATTCCCAAGGGTTACATTTACTTTGCGATGGGCTTCTCGGTCTTTGTCGAGATGCTGAACCTGCGGCTCAGGAAGGTATCTGCAAAACCGGTTAGATTGCATGAAGCCTATGTGGAACAATTGGCAAGTCAACCCGCGCCTGTCAAGGCAACAGCCGCCTCGAAGTCCCCCCAGGCTGCAAAACCGCGCCGCAAGAAGTGATTCTCCTGGATACGATTCTCGTGCACAGGTTCTCTGGGTTGCTTTTGGTTGTGGCATTTCTCCTGGTCTTCTCGGCCTGTGGGATACCCTCTTCGGAGACGCAATCGGAAAAACCCAACCCTTCTGCTGTCTCTTCCCAGGGATCTACACTGCCGCCGACGCCGACTGCAACCATTGGCCGGGTTGCCATTTTCACATCCATTTCCAATGATGTGCAAGCCAGGCCGGCTGACGCTGCCACCTTCGCCCCCGCAGTTTTGGGGCAGGAACTTTTCGGTGGTGCCGAAGCCCGCAGCGGGGATGACAGCCGCGCCCGTCTCGACCTGGAGCCGGATGGCACCATTGTCCGGCTTGCTCCAAACTCTTTGTTGACGGTGGGTGAAATCGACCCGGATCAGGCTAATCCCTTCACCCGTCTGGAATTGTTCTTTGGGCAACTCTGGGTCATCCTGAATGGCGGGGAATTGGAAATCGAAACATCACTGGGGATTGCGTCGGTACGAGGCAGTTACATGAGCGTGGCATTCGATCCTGGGAAGAAAACAATATTTGTAACATGCCTGGAAGGCCATTGTGCGCTGGGGAACGCATACGGAATGGTGGAATTAATCGATGGCCAGGCATCCGGTATCGAAGGAGAAGCCGCACCGCCCTCCGCGCCGCGCGGAATGTCGGATGAGGAATACCAGGAATGGATCGAGGCCAGCCCCGAAGCGGAATCTCTCATTGTGGTGGATGACAGCCTGTTCCCTGATGTAACCCTGCCGCAGCCGCCCGGCGATTCCGTGCCGGTAAATCCCCTTTACTACAAATTCTTTAATGGCTGTGACGGCTATGAGGGTCGACCGCTTGGTAAGTGGATCATCCGCATCCTACGACTGCCGGATGATTACGGCGATTCCACGATCGAGCAACTCTTTATTGCTCCAGGTGATACAGTCACTGGTGTTTTACTCCCCGGCTGGTATCTTCTTATGGATATTGCGCCAGGTGGTGATGTGCACGTTCCTGATTTGGTCTCGTCTGGGCTCCCCATCCTCCTGAATGCCTGCGTTCCTTCCCCCGTTGTGGTCACTCCTGATGGAAGCATTCCTCCACCTCCAGACCGGGGCACACAGGCCGCCACCGTTTACACACTGATCAATAACTGCCCGGATGTCTGGTATTGGCAGTTTGTTGGAGCACAGACTGTCAATTTCACCATCCAGCCTTGGGAAACAATCACGGGCACTTTACCGCCCGGCGATTACTACGCAACCGATTGGCGATCGAGCGATTCCGTCCATGGGCCGGATTTCATCCCCGCCGGTGGAAATTTGCATGTGGAAGGCTGTCCCGACCGGCCCTGATTGGGAATACTTATACCCTTTCTCGGCAGCCCCACTTTTTTCACGGCCTAACGATCACTCTTGCAATTCCTTCATCAACTTTCCCAGAAGCTGCTCTTCTTCTTTTTCGGTTTCTATCTCCCCATCCAGCCAGGCATCCCGGATACGGTGCAATATCTCCTTGTACACGGGGCCAGGTGATAACCCCAATTCCTTGAGTGTATGACCATCCGTTTTAGGCGCTACATGCCGCCAGCAGGACAAATAGCTTGCCAGTACTTCTTGCTCGGGGCCATCCGCTCGGATCCATGATGCGAACAACACCAATGGGTGAATATCCTCCAAGCGTGCATAGACGGTGCTGGGCCTTGCATCCACGAGGGCTGGCAAATCTTTCCGCAGAGCCGATGTTTCCAGTAATGCCTTGCGCAAGGTGGCAGCCAACCGTAAACGGGAACTGACCTGGCGAATCTTTTCCGCTGGGAGGAACGAAAGCCATAACAGATAACCCAGGGCCCGTCGGCGCGGCACCTGGCGAAGGTCCGGGATGTTCCTCCACGCGGCTGGTGGTTGTTCCTCGAGGCCAGTTTCAAATAGAACCCGGCAGTTCTTATCCCAACCCAAGGCTGGATGGATGCCCTGCAACAACTTCAAATCATGCAACCGGTTGAACATATCGGCTGCCTTGGGTTCATCCAGGATCAAGTCGATCTCGTGACCCACACGTTCACTGCTCAACCTTTCCAGCAGGGGCAGTGCCTCGGCCATCAATTGCAGGGAGCGTGTCTCGATTTGGAAGCCGAAGCGCTGTTCGAAACGCACGGCGCGCAGCATGCGGGTGGGATCATCCACGAATGAGAGCGAATGCAGGACGCGTACCAGGCCCTGCTCCAGGTCATCCAACCCGCCCCAATAATCCAACAGGCTGCCGTAGTGGTGGCCATCCAGCCGCAAGGCAAGGGTGTTGATGGTGAAATCGCGGCGGTGGAGATCCAGCTTGATGCTGCCGCGCTCCACGGTAGGCAGGGCGGTCGGCTGGGCGTAGAACTCGATCCGGGCTGAAATGAAATCCAGGAAAGGGGGCAGGTTCTCGCCTGCGATGGATGAGCCCGCCAGGAACCACTTGGCGGTGCCGAAGCGGGCATGGCCGGTCACCCGCCCGCCGAATTTCTTCGCAATGGCCTTTGCCAGTTGGATGGCATCCCCTTCCACGACCATGTCGAAATCCAGGCTGGGGCGTTCGAGCAGCAGGTCGCGTACGAAACCGCCAACGATATACAGGGCAACGTTCTTTTCCGCCGCCTCGGCTGAAATCGCCCGGATGAGAGCCAGCCGTTCGGCGGGCAGGGCCTTCTCCAACTGCCTGGCCAGGTTGCGCGGCGATGTCGAAACCCGGCGCGGTGAAAGGGTCTTGAGCAGGTCGGTGCGGGTGACGATGCCGATCACCTCGCCCGTTTTCGGGTCGACAACCGGCACCTGGCCCCAGCCGCTGTCGGTCATGCAGGATTGGAGGTGCTGGAGCGAATCATCTGGCGTGACGGTAACCTCCCCGGCCTCCATCAGGCTGGCGGCCGTCAGGTTCAGCTTGTGGTTGATGGCTCGGTCCACGGCGCGGCGCGTCAGCAGACCGAGCACCTTGTTCTCTTGCACTACCGGGTAGCCCTCATAGCCGTATTGCTGCATAAGTTGGGCTGCCTTTTGAACGGATGTTTCCGGGGTGAGGGTGCGCGGGTGGGGGGACATGATCTGTGAGACCGTGACGGATGGCTGCACGTGGCGCGGCAGGATCTCGAGCAATTCCTGGCAGGTTTCCGCCAGCGCAGCGGATCTCGCACCGGTCTCCGTTATGGGAGATGCGTCCTTGACCAGCGCCGCCGCGGCCCGGTCGTGGCCGCCCCCCTTGAAGTGCCGGGCGATGACAGATACATCCACCTGGTCGGTCGTCGAGCGCGCCACCAGGCGGACGCCTTCGGCGGTGGCCACCAGCACGAAAACCGCGTCCGGGTCGAACAGGTCGCGCAGCTTGTGCGCCAGGGTGGAGATCTCCTCCTCCATCCCACCGGCGTCCCCGCAGGCGATGACGATCCGGTGGCCGTGGATGTAATGGGTCTGTGCATTCGCGACCAGTTGTTCGTAAACCTGGTGCTGCTCCGGCGAGAGCGGTGGGTTCAGGAAATCGGCCGCCAGGCGCAGATCGGCGCCCTGCTCCAGCAGGTGAGCGGCGGCGCGGGCATCGCGCGGGGTGGTGCCGGCATAGGTCAGCGAGCCGGTATCCTCATAAATCCCCAGCAATAACAAGGTTGCCTGGATCATGGTGAGCATATCTCCCCGCTTCTGGATGCTCTCTACCAGGGTGGTGGTTGTGGCACCGGTTTCGACAATCGTAACATCCCACTCGTCCGGCAAACCTTGCCGCATGGGATGGTGATCGATGATCCGGACTTTGGTTTTCTCGCCCATCCCTTTGAGCGTGATCAGAGACTGGGTATCCACGAGCAAAACGGATTGTACTGCCCCGGATGGCAGGTCGCGCGGGTCCACAAAGGGTAGTTCCGCACCGTAAAGGGTAACAAAGGAGCGCACGTTACGGTTCAGCCGGCGCGACAATACTGGTTGGGCGGAAGGGTCCAGCAAGTGCGCACCAAGCAGGGAAGCTACAGCATCAAAGTCGGATTGTTCGTGAGTCAGGATCAGTTGCATATTCAGGTGGCTGTTGATGAGGTTTACAATTCAATTGTAGCATACTGAAAGTCAGAAACAACTTTGAACTGTGTCGTGCGAACGATGAACCGCCTTATTGCATTATCGGTTCTCTGGGAATTGCCGGAAGAGGGAGGAAATTGGGGGTATAGGCGGGCTTCGCCTGCTCCATACCCCATATCTTTCCATCCATCACGGCAACTCCTGGGAGCCGCATCATAATCCGTTCCGGGGTGATATGAGTGCGATATAATCTGGTTATTGATTCAGGTGTTATTGGAGATTGCGATGCAAATTTCGTTGAAAGATATCGATCGAGCTGTAGAAGCGATCCGTTCGAGAATTGGATGCCGGCCAACGGTGGGCATTATTCTAGGCTCCGGCCTGGGGAACCTGGCGGATTCCGTTCAAGACCCGGTCATGATCGGTTACCACGAGTTGCCAGGTTGGCCAAGATCCACGGTGCAGGGACATGCCGGCCGCCTGGTCATTGGCGCGTTGGAAGGCAAGGATGTGCTCGTGATGCAAGGGCGCATTCATTATTACGAGGGGTATAGCATGGCCGAGGTCACGTTCCCGGTGCGGGTCATGCAGCGCCTGGGCCTCACGACGCTGGTCGTGACGAACGCGGCCGGGGGCGTCAATCCCGGCTACCAGCCCGGCGATGTGATGTTGATATCCGACCACATCAATATGGTTGGGATGAACGGACTGAATCCGCTGAACGGCCCCAACCTGGATGAGTTTGGTCCGCGTTTCCCGGATATGAGCCAGGCGTACGATCGGGCTTTGCGCATGTCTGCTCGCCAGGTGGCTCAGGACAATGGGATCACCTTGCAGGAGGGTATCTATATCGGTCTGAGTGGCCCATCTTTCGAGACTCCGGCCGACTTGCGTTTCCTGCGCATGATCGGCGCCGATGCGGTTGGGATGTCCACCGTATCGGAAGTGACCGTGGCGCGACATGGCGGGATGCGTGTTCTCGGCTTATCTGGCATCAGCAATAAGGCCAACCTGGATGGCGATACGGTAACGACACACGAGGAGGTCTTGGAAGCTGGTTTGATCCTTGCTCCGAAGATGGAAACCATCATCCGCGGTGTTCTGAAGCTGATTTGATCGATGGTGGGGATTATCCGTTTCTTTTCCGAAAATGCGCTTATCGTTTACATCATCCTTGCGATCGGGATGGTGATCGTTGCTACCCGCCTTTGGCGTGCCTGGCGCGAACGCCGCGAATCTGTTTTTGGTTTGGAGCAAGAATTAGCCCAAAAGAAAGTCAACCGGGCTATCGCGATCTTTGTCCTTCTCTTTATATTCTTCCTGGCAGAACTGGTTTTCGAAGCCTTTTTGGCGTCGACTTTACCGGCTTCCCTGCTACTGGCTACACCGACCTTGGGTATTGCCGGGTACCCTACGAACACTCTCTCTCCCGAAATGGCGACAAGGGTTGCCCTTACGCCGGCTCCAACTCCCATCCCCGGGGCAGTTGGCTGTGTTCCAGGACAGATCATCATTACATCTCCATCGCCGGGACAGGAGTTGAAGGGTCAGGTTTCCATTGAGGGTACCGCGGATATCCCGAATTTCGGATTTTACAAATACGAGGTTGCACCAGCCGGGAGCGAGAATTGGTCAACCATCCTGGCTGGCCGTGAGGTGGTGCAAGAAGGGGAATTGGGCAAATGGAGTACTACCGAATTAACCCCTGGTGATTACCTGTTACGCCTGGTTGTAACGGATAACCAGGGTCAGGCGCTGCCTCCATGTATCATCCCGGTGCGGGTGGGAAATCAATAGGTTATCTATGCCGGAAGTGAAGATCCGTCCATCCATTGCGACCGATCTACCTTTTCTGGCGAAGGTCGATCATACCTGTAACACCGAATATGTCTGGCAGATGGATATCCGCAGGGAAGAAGGGCAGGTTCTGGTATCATTCCGCGAGATCCGGCTGCCGCGCCCGGTTCGTGTGGAGTACCCTCGCTCGATCTCCGGCATGGCGGATGAATGGAGAAGACGGGATGGGATGCTGGTGGCACAGATTGGGGAAGAGACCGTCGGTTATATGCGGTTGACGGATCGCTTCGTGCCCAATACCGCACGAGTAACAGACTTGGTGATTGTCCCCCGCTTCAGACGTCAGGGGGTTGCAACAGGCCTGGTTTTAGCCGCGCAGGCCTGGGCATTGGATCGTCACAACATGCAGGTTTTATTGGAGACAACCTCCAAAAATCACCCGATGATTTGCCTGGCAAGGAAATTGGGCTTCGAGTTCTGCGGTTATAATGACCACTATTACATGACAAAGGATGTCGCGCTGTTCTTCTATAAGGCGCTGAAGTAGATTTACTGGAAGGGACACATGCTTACTGGTTGGATGTACGACGTTTTGGTGGGGATCATCACGATCAATCAAATCCTGACCGCCGGTATCGCCATCACGGCGTTCTCTTTGTTTCTCTATTCACTTTCCTTCAACCTGCGTGACCGGGTTGCGCGTTCGTTTGCCATCATCCTTTCCTGTGTGGTGGTTGTTTTCACATCTGAGGCATTGGGGAGTACGGCCAGTGATATCCAATTTGCAGATCTTCTCCTGCGATTGGAATGGTTTGGCCTGATATTTCTACCTGCTGCCTATCTACACCTCTCAGATGGGCTGTTGGTGACAACTGGTCATCCTTCGAAGGGGCGCAGGCGGCTGGCTGTGCGCCTGACTTATTTTGTGTCTGCGGCATTCCTTTTGCTGCTATCCTTTGGCTATCTGCTCGGTCCGCTGGTTGTGGATGGTGATCCGGCCCCCCATCTCCAACGCACCATATGGACGGAACTTTTTACACTCTATTATGCATCCATCATGGTTTGGGCCTGGATCAATTTCACCCGCGCCTACCAGCGAACGCTGACGCGCTCGGGCCGGCGCCGGATGATCTACCTGCTGGCAGGGGCAACTGCGCCAGCCTTGGGTTCTTTCCCGTACCTGCTATATGGTTCACACTTGGCTTCCCAACACTCCCTGCTCTTCTGGAGTGTCGCCACCATCAGCAACCTCCTGGTCGGTGCCCTGATTGTGGTTATGGCTTATGCGGTTGCCTTCTTTGGCGTCTCCTGGCCGGACCGGGTGGTCAAGAGCCGCCTGTTCAAATGGATCATGCGTGGGCCTGTTACAGCGATCATTGCTTTGGGAGTGACAACGATCATTCGCCGTGTGGGTGAGATGTTCGGGACCATCTATTCCGGTGCTGTTCCAACCGCAATGGTTGCCACTGTATTGCTGATGGAGCATACCATTACGCTGGTGTCGCCCATTTGGGAACGATGGATTTTCTTCGGAGGCGATCGCTCCGATTTGCGTCTCTTGCAGAATATGGAAGAGCGGCTGATTACACAAGGTGATATGCGCCAGTTCCTCGAAGCTATCCTGGCAGCGGTTCGCGACCATCTCCAATCCCATTCTGCGTTTGTCGCAGCCTTGGATGATGGTAAGCTTTCCTTGATCGTATCAGCCGGGACATCTTCGTTGCTCGATGACACCAATCTATCGGATGCATTGGAAATCGTGCATGGGAACGGCAATGGCAATCATGATGAATTCATCTGGGGGAACCATTGGATTTTTCCTCTATATGATCCTCCACAGCGCGATGAGGAGCTCCCGGTTTTATTGGGATTGATGGGTGTCGCGAGGCAACCTGACCAGGTGATCCTGCGTGACCAGCGGGACGCGCTTGCCCTGTTGATTCGACGCGTCGTACAAGCATTGCGCGACAGACGCTTGCAGCAGAATATTTTCCGTTCATTGGAGGATCTGGAACCACAGGTGGATTTGATCCAACGGTGGCGTGCAGCCGGGCGCTACGATAGCAAGGTCAGTCTATTGGAAGAATCGATGCCTCCAGAATCTGACTTGGCTTCCCTGGTGAAGGATGCATTGACCCATTATTGGGGTGGGCCAAAATTAACCCAGAGTCCGTTGATCCGGTTGCAAGTTGTACAACGGGCATTCCAGCAACATAACGATAGTCCGGCTAATGCACTACGCGCCATCCTTCGCCAGGCGGTTGATAGCGTCCGACCGGAGGGGGAGCGGCGTTTTACAGCAGAGTGGATCCTTTTCAACATCCTGGAGATGAAATTTATCGAGGGGCGCAAGGTGCGTGAGGTGGCAACCCGACTTGCTATGTCGGAGGCGGATTTGTATCGCAAGCAGCGGGTTGCAATAGAAGAGGTGGCCAGGGTCATCTTGGAGATGGAACGCCAGTTACAGGAGAATTCATGAGGAAGGAGGCCGGGCAGGTTTAATGGTTCAAGATCGTTTTCTTGAAGATCAGGATCACACACACGATGAGGGGTGGTGGGAGTCGGTCTTGGGGGACGAGGAGGTAGGTGCGTTCACGATTCCAGCCAAGCCGCAGAAGATCGAAGAGCAACGCGATGCGGGCGTAGAGTGGGATCTCGCCCTGGAGTTGTTTCGCAATGACCAGGTTCTTACCCTGACGGTAACCGGCCACAATCGAGGCGGCTTGCTTGTGGAGGGGAATGCATTATATGGCTTCATCCCTTGTTCGCATCTGGTCAATATGCCTCCGAAGGCTGGAGATGATGAGCGAGAAGAATGCCTGCAGGCGCATATGGGACATGCTTTGCAGTTAAAGATCATCGAATGCGTTCCGGATGAAGGAAGGTTGGTTTTTTCCGAGCGGGCGGCACAAGCAGGGGCTGGTAAACGAACGGTTCTATTTAGTTCCCTGAAGCCATACCAGCGGGTTCGGGGAGTGGTTACCAATGTTACCGACTTCGGCGTTTTCATCGACCTGGGAGGCGTGGAAGGCCTCATTCACATTTCCGAACTCTCCTGGGGCCGGGTGACACACCCGAGTCAGGTACTATCCATCAACCAATCCGTTGAGGTGATGGTATTGGAAGTGATTCCCGAACGTTGCCGGGTAGCCCTAAGCCTCAAACGCTTGGTGGATAATCCGTGGGAAACTGCCGAACAGCGATATCCGATCAACGTTGTAGTACCGGCTCAAGTCACTACTATTGTGCCTTACGGTGCTTTTGCGCGCCTGGAAGAGGGATTGGAAGGTTTGATCCATGTTTCCGAAATTCCACTCCCTCCTAAAACAGAGATAAAAGATATTCTCAAGGCTGGTCAGGGGGTTCAGGTGCGCATCCTGCAGGTGGATGCCGGCCGCCAGCGTTTGGGCCTCAGCCTGAAGCTGCAAGGATAATCCATGCCACCTTCTTCCCGCCGTTCGGCTTCATCGAAACCGGAAACCGAAGCACAACCCCATCCTCGATCGGTAGATGCCCTGGATCACCTGGCGCGCTTCCAAACCCATTTTGGGCGTTTCCTGGGGGATGTGGCTGGTGTTTTGTTGTTGGCTTTTGCCTTGCTCATATTTGTGGGAATTTTAGGATGGTCTAAGGGTGATCTACTAATGGGTTTGTCCGGGTTCATCAAAACCTGGGTTGGCTGGGGAAGTATTTTCATCATTGTTGCGAGTGGTGCGGGAGGCATCCTTGTTCTCCGCAGAGACAGGCAGGCTTTACACTGGGGACGGGTGGTATCGTTTGAATTGGCAGCCCTGATGACCCTGGCCGTGCTTTCTGTCATTGGCGGCAATTCGCTCTACCAGGCAGGGGCAGGTTGGTGGGGTGGCCGGATCGGATGGGGTTTATCCACCCTTGTCTCCCGTTACCTGGGGATGGTATTCGGTGGAATCTTGATCTTCTTGTTGTGGGGATTAACTTTGATGAGCGCCTTCGGTCTCTGGCGCCGGCTGGAAACCTGGCTGCTTCGGCAGGCTGGTGAAGTCCCATTTCTGGATCAGCCGGCGAGAGTCTCCGATGAAACATCCTCATCCGCTGAATCCTTGATCACCAAAACAGGTGTTTCTCAGGCAAGGAAAAAAGAACAGAAACTACCACCCGAATTCCGGAAATCATTCAAGGTTCCGGAGAGTCAGGATGTCCGTCCAAAGAAACCGCTCGAGCGTGGGGATAACCTGCCTCCGCTGAACCTGCTGGTCAGCGAGCAGAGCGTCCAACCGGATGAGCGCAATATCAACCAGACTGCCGGCTTGATCGAAAAAACCCTGGCCGAGTTCGGCATCCCGGCGCGCGTGGTCGGCTTCCGGATCGGTCCAACTGTCACGCAGTTCGCGGTTGAACCAGGCTTCTTGAAAGGGGGAGAAAATGGAGATGAAAACCGCCACAAGGTCAGGGTGGCGCAAATCGCCAGTTTGCAGCGCGACCTGGCGTTGGCGCTTTCAGCCAAAAGGCTGCGCATCGAAGCCCCCGTGCCCGGACGTTCCTACGTAGGCGTGGAAGTTCCCAATGCCCGTTCCGTTACTGTCCGCCTGAGACCGATCCTGGAATCGGATGTGTTCTATCGGGTGGATGCGCCTCTGGCGGTTGCCCTTGGTCGAGATGTTTCTGGACAACCGGTCGTAGCGGATCTCTCGCGCATGCCTCACCTGCTGATCGCTGGTACAACCGGTTCGGGTAAATCCGTTTGTATCGCAGCGCTGACCACCTGCCTGGTGATGAATAACACCCCCGAGGATTTGCGTTTGATCATGATCGACGCCAAGAAGGTGGAGCTCATCCGGTTCAATGGCCTGCCTCACATGTACGGCAAGGTGGAGACGGACCTTCAGCGCATCCTGGGCGTTTTGCGTTGGGCGGTGGTCGAGATGGAGCATCGGTATAAGTTACTGGAAGCGGCCAAAGCGCGCGATATCGCGGCCTACAATCGAAAGCTGCAACGGCGCAAGGATGTGTTCCCATTGCCGCGCATCGTCATCATGATCGATGAACTGGCCGATTTGATGATGTCTGCCTCTGACCAGACCGAGGCAAGCCTGGTGCGCCTGGCGCAGATGGCGCGCGCTACGGGCATCCACCTGGTGGTCGCCACCCAGCGTCCCAGCACGGATGTGGTCACCGGCCTGATCAAGGCCAACTTCCCGGCCCGCCTTTCTTTTGCGGTGGCATCCGGGGTCGATTCGCGCGTCATCCTGGACCTGCCCGGCGCAGAGAACCTGCTGGGGCATGGGGATATGCTCTGGCTGAATCCTGAAGTTGGCAGCCCGGTGCGCGCCCAGGGGGTGATGGTGACCGACCAGGAAGTCGAACGGGTGATTTCCTTCTGGCAGAAAGCCCATGCCCAGGCGAGCGATGAGCGCCCACCCTGGGAAACATTGCTCAACCAGCCCGAGGAGGGCGACGATGAGATCTTGATCGAAAAGGCAATTTCCATATTGAAACAGGAACAACGTGCCAGCGCTTCCATGCTACAGCGCAGGTTGCGGATCGGTTATCCGCGCGCGGCGCGGCTGTTGGACCAACTGGAAGAAATGGGGGTGGTTGGCCCATCCCTGGGTGGCGGGCGCGATCGCGAGGTCCTGGTGGAGCCGGGTGAAGATGAGGAAGATGATGATGCCGTTGAGCGCAGTTAGGACTATCGTATTCCTGGAACGCCATACAGGAAGTGGTAAACTCTTCTATCTTGATTAGATTGGATGAACATCGTGGAACAGGAAATCGAAAAACCAACTTTCAGTGATCGAATGCGTGTCTGGTTCAAATGGGTACTCGACCCCCTGGCAATGTTATTTAATCGCCTTGGGTTGCGGCCCATCACCATGACGATCTTGGGGCTCATCGGGACAAGTGTGGGCGCGTTGATGATTGCCCGCGGCCATATGACGTGGGGGGGTGTACTCATTTTATTGTCCGTTCCATTCGACGCCCTGGACGGAGCCATTGCCCGTTTGCGCGGGGAAGCCAATGACTGGGGTGCGTTCGTGGATTCTGTATCGGATCGTTATTCAGAAGTCGTCACCCATCTTGGCTTGTTGATCTTTTATTTGAACCGCGACGATGTGCTGGGAAGTGCCCTGGTATTCATCTCGGTTTGCGGTTCATTGCTGGTATCATATGTCAAGGCGCGCGCCGATGCTGTTGGCTTCAAAGCCAATGTTGGCATCCTGACGCGGGTGGAGCGCTACCTGGTTCTGGCTCCGGCCCTGGTTCTCAATTATCCAATCGTTGCCTTGTGGATCATGGCCATCCTGACCAACTTCACGGCCTTGCAGCGCATCATGAGAGTCCGGCGGGATGCCCACCGCCGTCAATCCAACTCGCAGGAGTAAAAATGCCTAACGGAATAGAAATACCTCTCCCTTTCCTCGATCAACCCTTCAAGATTTACTTTTATGGAATATTGATCACGCTGGGCGTGATTGCTGCCGCATTGCTATCTGTATATGGAGCGAAGCGCCGCGGCCTCAACCCGGAATTGGTTTGGGATATGCTGTTCTGGCTGGTGCTGGCCGGGATCATCGGCGCCCGGTTGTGGCACATCCTGACCCCCTCCGAATCCAGCGGCCTGACCACCATGTATTATCTTACCCATCCGTTGGATATTCTAAATTTCCGTTCTGGAGGCTTGGGAATCCCTGGTGCGGTTATCGGCGGCGCAATTGCACTCCTGATCTATGCCAGGAAGCACAAATTGAATTTCCTGGAGTGGGCGGATATCGCCGTCCCGGGCGTGGCGCTGGCGCAGGCTATTGGCCGCTGGGGTAACTTCTTCAACCAGGAACTGTATGGCGCTCCAACCGATCTGCCTTGGAAGATTTCCATCGAACCGGCTTACCGTTTGCCTGGCTATGCGGATGTCGAGTATTACCATCCATTGTTCGCATATGAATTCCTCTGGAACCTGCTGAACATGGCCTTGCTGCTGTGGCTGGGCAGGCGTTTCAAAGACAGCCTGAAGCCAGGGGATCTCTTGTTGGTATATAGCATTATGTACCCAATTGGGCGATTCCTGTTGGAGTTCCTTAGGTTGGATACCTCCCAGGTTGCGGGGGTCAACGCCAACCAGACCTTCATGGCCATCGTGGCAGTTGTTGCTGGCGTGTTGTTGTTCCTGCGTCATCGCCCGCTCAAGAAACAGAATGCTGGTTAGGGTTCACATCCTTTTATCGGTATGATCCAAGCAGAAGATCTTAGCAAACGATTTGGCGATTTCTGGGCGGTGGATGGGGTCAGCCTGGAAGTCCAGCCGGGACAGGTGCTGGCATTGCTCGGCCAGAACGGCGCCGGGAAGACCACCACCGTCCGCATGTTGACCTCGGTGCTGCTCCCGAACCGCGGCTGGGCGCGGGTTGCCGGCTATGATGTGGTTGCCCAACCGGAAAAGGTGCGCGCCATGGTGGGCGTATTAACCGAACAGCATGGCCTCTACCTGCGCATGAAAGGGATGGAATACCTGGATTACTTTGGGCAGATCTATCGCCTGGATGCCAGTGCACGCCAGAAACGCGGCCAGGAGTTGCTGGAATATTTCGGCCTTGGAGAGGCTTCGGGGCAGCCCATTGGGCAATACTCCAAGGGTATGCGCCAGAAACTGGCGCTGGCGCGCACGTTGATCCACGAGCCGCCGGTGCTCCTGCTGGATGAGCCCACCTCGGCCATGGACCCGGAATCCGCTGAACTGGTACGGAATTCGATTGCCAGCCTGCGTTCCGAGCAACGCACGATTGTCATCTGTACGCATAACCTGGTTGAGGCTGAAATGCTGGCTGATCAGATCGCCATCATCTATCGTGGCCGTATCCTGGTCAGTGGGACGGTGGAAGGCTTGAAACAGCAACTGCTCGGCCAGGCTGAATACGATGTGCATGTGCGAGGCGACTGGCCAGATGGCAACCTGAAATTACCAGACGGCATGGAACCCCTGCAGGCGCTGGCTTCCGGGATGCGCTTCCGGGTGCCGGACCCGTTGGCGATGAACCCGCTTCTGGTCGGCGAATTGGTGCGGAATGGTGTTGATGTGGTGGCCGTTCAGGAAGTCCGCCGTACCCTGGAACAGGTTTACCTGAAAGCCATGAAGCAGGTGGGAGGGTCATGATGCGCGCCTCTTTCTCCATGGTTCTGCTTGTAGCGAAAAGGGAATTGCGCGACCAGTTGCGCGACTGGCGTATCATCTTCCCGATGATCGTTTTGACGGTCTTCTTCCCGTTCCTGATGAACTACACCGCCAGGGCGGCGCTCGATTTTACGGCCGAATATGGCACGCCCCTGATCGGCGAGCGGCTGGTGCCGTTCTTCTTGATGGTGGTGGGCTTCTTCCCGATCACGGTTTCGCTGGTTATTGCGTTGGAGGCCTTTGTAGGTGAGAAGGAACGCGGCACCATCGAACCTTTGCTGAGCAGCCCGATGAAGGATTGGGAACTGTTCGTTGGAAAGTTGCTGGCCGCCTCTGGCGGCCCGATCCTGACTGCTTACCTGGGGATTACCGTTTACCTGCTTGGCCTGGTTTGGCAGGGCATCCCGCTGCCGGATATCAACCGCCTGATCCAGACCATTGCTCTCACTGGCGTCCAGGCGGTGCTGATGGTCAGCGGGGCGATGGTGCTATCCACCCAGGCCACTTCGGTGCGCGGGGCTAATCTCCTGGCCTCCTTTATTGTGATCCCGATGGCTTTGTTGATCCAGGGAGAAGCGATCATGATGTTTTGGGGGAACCATCAGATCCTGTGGCTGGCCGTGGTGGCGGTGGCGCTGATGGCGGCGTTGATCGTCCGCCTGGGGGTGGCGCACTTCCAGCGCGAGGCCCTGCTGGGGCGCGAGATCGATGTGCTCAACCTGCGCTGGATGGGGCGTACGTTTTGGAAAGCTTTCCGGGGCCAGGCAACCTCCCTGTGGGTCTGGTACCAGATCGAGGTCGGAGGGGCTCTGCGCCGGATCAAAGTTTCCATCCTGGTGCTCCTGGTTCTGGGGATTTTTGGGATCGCCGCCGGTTATATCTATACCTCGGTTGAACTGCCAAGTTTGCTGACAAAAACTTCCCAGCAGGATGTACGTGAACTCGTGCAAGGTGTGTTTGGCGCTCCAATGGGATCGGATATCACCTTCCAGTTCATCTGGGGACATAACCTGCAGGCCGTGGCACTCATCTCTCTGCTGGGTTTGTTCTCGTTTGGCGTACTGGGTGTGCTTTCATATGTCATCAACATGGGCGTGATCGGCGCAGTGCTGGGAGCCTTCCAGGTGTTTGGATACTCGCCGGTTCTGCTGGCCCTGGCTGGCATCCTGCCGCACGGGATCTTCGAGTTGACAGCCTTGACCCTGGCCGCTGCCACCGTCTTGTATATCGGCGCATTACTGGTCAAACCGGATGCGAGTCGCACCCTGGGCGAGGTGCTGCTGGAAGCCCTGGCGGATATGTTCAAAATACTGTTGGCGGTGGTTGTACCGCTGTTGACCGTGGCGGCCGTGATCGAAACCTACCTGACGCCAACGCTCTTGGCGCTTGTTATGAAGTGAAAAGGATTACCTCGATGCCAAAATTGATCATCCTGGGAACATCGAATGCCATCGCGGACACGAAGCGCGAAAATACACATATGATCCTGGTTGGCCGGGAACGCACCGTCCTGGTGGATTGTGCCAGTAACCCGATCCTGCGTTTGCAGCAGGCGAAACTGGATGTGCACACGGTTACCGATCTCGTCCTGACCCATTTCCATCCTGACCACGTTTCCGGCGCGCCGCTGCTGCTGATGGATCTGTGGCTGATGGGACACCAGCATCCGTTGAACGTGTATGGTTTCGCACATACGTTGGATCGCATCGAAGCCCTGATGGAAGCCTATGCATGGAAGGAATGGCCGGATTTCTTCCCGGTGACTTTCCATCGCGTCCCCATGGATGAAATGGCGGAAGTGCTCAGTTGTGACGAATTCCGGATCCTGTCTTCGCCAGTGCAGCATTACATCCCAACAATGGGTCTGCGGTTCGATTTCAGGCAATCGAAGAAGGTGGTGGCGTATTCCTGCGATACGGAGCCTTGTGAGTCGGTGGTGCGCATGGCCGGGGGGGCGAATGTGTTGATCCATGAGGCATCCGGGGCGTTTTACGGACATTCTTCTGCTGCTCAGGCGGCCGGGATCGCCCGGCGGGCGGAAGTGGGCGAACTGTACCTGATCCATTACCCTTCCGAGAAAGCGCCTCAGGAATTGGTCGATGAAGCAAGCCAATCTTTCGATGGGCCGGTGAAGGTAGCAGAAGATTTCATGGAGATCGCATTCGATTAAAATAAGGGCTGGCACGGAATTCGTGCCAGCCTTTTGTAACTATTGAAGTAGGTCTTTACCAGCCAGTGATGAATGGTTCCCAGTCGCCATTTTCTGTCAGATGCCGCCCGTAGATATACATGGCATTGGATGGTGGTTCGACTGGTGACTTGAGCAAGAACATGTGGGCTTCATCCAGCCGGCGTCCGCCCTTGCGGTGGTTGCAGGTCGGGCAGGCTGCTACCACGTTGGTCCAGATGTGCTCCCCTCCCAGGTGACGAGGCATCACATGGTCGAGCGTCAGGTCGTTGGTGTGACGTCCGCAGTACTGGCAGGTGTAATGGTCCCGGCGGAAGACTTCGCGGCGGCTCATTTTTACCCGCGGCCGCGGCCGGTGAACCATGTCTTCCAGCCGGATGACGGATGGGCGGGGGATTTCCAGCGTGATGGTGTGGATATAGCCGCGGCCATTCACAACCATTGCCGCCTTGCCCGTCAGGATCAGGCCAACTGCACGCCGGGTGGAGCAGACATTGATCGGTTCGAAATTTGCGTTGAGTACCAGAACCGGGGCTTGCATCGCAGCCTCCACAATGGCGTGAATTATAGCACAACCAAAAGAGGAGTATTTTTATGAACGTAATGATCACAGGTGGATCGGGTTTGATCGGGGGTGCCTTGACAGACTCCCTGCTGGTGGACGGTCACCGGGTTTGGATATTGAGCAGAAGCCCAGAGAAGGTTTCCCTTCCGCCGGGTGCGCAGGCAATCCGCTGGGATGGCCGCACAACGAATGGATGGGGAGGGTTGGTCAACGAGATGGATGCGGTTGTCAACCTGACCGGATGGAGCCTGGCCCATTGGCCGTGGACGGAGAAGAACAAGCAGCGTTTCCTGGATAGCCGCATCCAGCCGGGATTGGCGGTCGCGCAGGCTATCCGGCAGGCATCCAAACGTCCGAAGGTTCTCATCCAGGTATCGGCAATTGGTTATTATGGACCGCGGGATGAACCGGTAACCGAAGAAACCCCTCCGGGGGGAGATTTTGGCGCCAGGTTATGCCAGAAATGGGAGGCAACCACCCAACCGGTGGAAGAGATGGGTGTCCGGCGTGTAGTCATCCGAACGGCGGTTGTGCTATCAATGCAGAATGTGATCATGCAATTGATGGTGCTCCCGGCCAGGCTGTTCATGGGTGGAAAACTGGGGAATGGCCGCCAGGGGTTCTCCTGGATCCATGTGGCTGACCAGGTGGCTGCCATCCGCTTCCTGATCGAGAACGAGCAGGCGGGCGGGGTTTTCAACCTGTCCGCGCCGGAACCTTTGGCGAGCGCCGAGTTCCTGCGCCTGATCGCAAAGGTGCTGCGGCGGCCATACTGGTTCCCGGTGCCGGCTTTCCTGCTGCGGATGGTGCTGGGTGAGATGAGTACGCTGGTGCTGGAAGGACAGTTCGTGCACCCCAAGCGGTTGCTTGAATTGGGCTTTACGTTCCGCTTCCCGAAGGCGGAAGAGGCGCTGAAGGATTTGCTTCTATAAACCCTCTGATTTGCTGTATAATTGGCGCATGGTAACCAGCCGGAACGATTACGTTTATTATCTTCATCCCTAGCCACTGCTGCGGATGGATTGGACGCGCCTGCCGCAGCGGGCGCGTTTTTGTTTGAAAATCTGCCCACCCGGGAGTGCGTCGCACCAAACCTTTTGGCAGGCTCTTGTTAATCGGAGATTGCCGCGGTTTGGAACTGTCCCGTTTACCATGGTGCGACGCACGATGAAAACAAGCTTGGAGGACTCCATGAACATTGACGAACAGGTTGTGGTTTTGATGCAGGGCACCGAATACGGTGACGAGGAACTGAAGCAGGCAATGACCGCGGAACTACGCCAGCGCCTGCTGGATGTCCAGAAGGAGGGCCGGCCGCTGCGCGTCTACGCCGGTTACGACCCGACCTCCACTGACCTGCACCTGGGTCACACCATCACCATGCGCAAGCTGCGCCAGTTCCAGGACCTGGGGCACGAGGTTACCTTCCTGATCGGCAACTATACCGCCCTGGTTGGTGATCCATCCGACAAGAATAAGGCCCGCCCCATCCTGACCCTGGAGCAGATCACCGAACACGCCCGCACCTATGCCGAACAGGCCTTCCGTATCCTGGACCGGGATAAAACGAAAGTCCGCTACAACGGCGAGTGGCTGGCTGAGTTGTCGCTGGTGGACCTGATCCGCCTGGGGCAGAACTTTACCGTCCAGCAGTTCCTGGCGCGCGAGAACTTTGCTAAACGAATGGAATCGGGCGAACCGATCTTCTTGCATGAAACCTTCTACGCCCTGATGCAGGGCTATGACGCGGCTGCCATGCAGACCGATGTCCAGGTGGGCGGCACCGACCAGTTGTTCAATATCATCGTGGCGGGGCGCAAGATGCAGGAGTCGCTCGGCCAGAAGCCGCTGGTGGGCATCATCTGCGGCATCCTGCCCGGCACGGATGGCGTGCAGCGCATGTCGAAGTCGACCGGCAACGTCATCCCGATCCATACCACGGCCGAAGATATGTACGGCAAGGTGATGAGCATCCCTGATTTTGCGATGGGAAAATTCTTCGAATTGGTGACGCGCTGGACGCCGGATGAGATCAAAGCCATCCAAGTTGACCTGGCTTCTGGGAAGCTGCATCCACGGGATGCAAAGATGAAACTGGCCCGTGAAATTACGAGTATCTTCTACGGCGAGGCGGAAGCGCAGACTGCGGAGGAGGCTTTCGTGAAGCTCTTCCAGCAGAAAGACCTGCCGGACGAGATGCCTGAGTATGTGTTACAGGATGGACAAAGCGTACTGGATTTGCTACATTCAACCGGCGTAATCACCAGTAAAAGTGAAGGTCGCCGCCTGGTTGAGCAGAAAGGCGTGCGGCTGGATGGGGAAGTTCTGGGCGATGCCAACGCGCCTTTCCCTGGTAAGGGAGTGTTGCAGGTGGGGAAGCGGCGATTTGTGAGGGTGAAGTAAGCGAAATTTAACACAAAGGTCGCAAAGAGGCGCCAAGGGACACCAAGGAAAGATATAAACGGTGGTTCCTTTGTGGAACTTTGTGGAACTTTGTGGCCTTTG
>Ga0209285_10000048_pt1 | contig 40598 bp, 29 predicted proteins | sample PPLLak3March2015_2_FD_187249 | JGI IMG/M metagenome (GOLD analysis project Ga0209285, IMG submission 187249) | Freshwater sediment microbial communities from Prairie Pothole Lake near Jamestown, North Dakota, USA - PPLs Lake P8 Core (3) Depth... | ecosystem: Environmental > Aquatic > Freshwater... | reverse complement strand
TTGTCTGTTTTCTGTGCGAGATACGGCGAAATATCAAGCGATTCCACATTACCGTCAAGGTGTAAACCGTCCAGGGCGATCAAATCCGAAACTTCGAAGTTGAACGCGGCCCTCCCGGATTCGACAGCCAAAGCTATACTCCCGCTTCCCCGGCCGCGATCATAATCGATATCGGCCTTCAGGGTGCGGATATTTTTCCCGGATATAATACTATTACTCAGGTTCGACCTTATCCTCACATTCGCCGACTCCAGGCCTTGCCCTTTTCCATCGATATCGATATTTCCATTCAGATTCGAAGCCGGCATACTATCATGCATTATATCTGAGAGGTCAATACGATCGAGTTCTGTACTTATTGAATATTCGAGTGCGGTCGTGCTATCTTCCAGGAAGGCGAACAGCCGATTCAGATATCCTGTCAGCGCGATTCCGGACTCCCCCTCTGACAGTCTGAAATCCATGCTGAGTGAATCACCAATGAGGTTGATATTGAGTGTCACTTCCGGGTGGAACTTTTCCGGTAATCCGGTAACGAATTGACCGACTTCGCTTAAATACAGCGGGGCCGCCTTGATTCCCAGCTCCGAAAGCGAATCGCGCAAGTAATAATAACGCCCGTTTCCGCTTAATCCGTTTTTTACCGTCTTCAGGTCGAGATTAGTGATATTAAGCAGTCTTGAATTCCCGGATATCTCTGCACCGAGACTTCGCAGTTGTATCGAAGGATGTCGTGTCTCAAGAGCGAATGTATCCAGCCGCAGGCCGAAATCTTCTCCGACATAATCGAGAGTGAATTCCAAAAAGATATTTTCAATACGCTTCGGGATCAGGCTGTCGGTGGAGACAATAAAGGTGCTCCCATCCTGCATCCGGAATCTATTCAGATGAATTTCGTAATCAAACTCGCCTGATGGGGCAGAGGTTGTATCCTGAGCTGTCTCCCTGGGAAGCTGCGTCAAATTCCACGTTCCTTCAGCGTCCTGTTCCATATGCAGCACAGGATTTATGACGATCAAAGAATCGATGAAAACACTTTTTGATAACAACGGCCAAATTGAGTATCCGGCGCGAATTTCAGCGATGGCAAGAACCGTATCCGGCTCTGTAATCAGCGATATATTTTTCAGCGTGAAATCACCGTACAGGTTTCCTTCGAGCTTTCCTATTACCAGCCTGCCGTTGATAAATTCCGAGGCCCTGTCTTCGATATATCCTTTGAGCCAGCTTTTGAAGATCGGAGTCTGCGTAAAGGCTAACGATAGCACGACAAGCAGAATCAGCGCCAATAAGGCGTAAACGAGGTATTTCGCGATTTTCCAGCCTAATGCACCCATCATCACACCTAAAATGCCTGTCCCACGCTGATATGGAGCTGTACCGTCTTTTCCGGATCGTCAATCGGCTGGGCCAGATCCAGTCGAATCGGTCCTATCGGAGTGGTATAGCGGAAACCGAATCCTGCCGAATACCGGAGTTCATCGAACCGAAACAGGTACGAGTTACTCCAGACATTCCCGATATCCGAAAAAATCACTCCGGTGAATGCTCCGTAAATGGGATAGCGGAGTTCCAGGCTCGCCTCCAGCAGGCTTCGCCCGCCGGTAGGTATATCATCGCCGTCAACCGGTCCCAGTCTTCCGCGCGCCCAGCCGCGAATTGAATTCGCTCCACCCGCGAAAAACCGATCCTCGACCGGGATAAACTGGCTGTTGCCGATGCTTTCGATTCCGCCGAATTTGGTTTTTGCCGCTATCACCATTCCCCAGAACGGCTGATAGCGGCGGAGATCGGCCAGGACTTTTAGAAAGTCGTAATCGCTTCCGAATCCGAGCCCGCTGACCTTGGAATTGAGCGACAGGTTGAATCCCTCGCGCGGCGAAAAGCGATTGTCGCTGTTATCGAAAGTAATCAAATTCGAAACACTCGATTTATTGTATAAGTCGATTTCGCCGACATCCATCGGTTCGGCTCCGGATATGGATGCCGTATCGAGATTGATTCTCTCCAGAGTATACGCAATTGTCGCATTGAGGCTGTTGCTGAATCGATGCCATATCGAAATTGTCCCGCCGAAGCGATTCAAAAGAAAGCCCGGTTCCCGCTGCCGGCGTACGAACGGTTCGAGACTCAGGACTGTGTTAATTGCCAAAAATGAAGGGCGCTCCAGACGGGCACTGAAATGGTACGGCTCCAGATAGGAATGCTTGGCATAGAAATTCAGTTTATAACCCTCTTCGAGAAAACTGAGGATTTTCAGATCGAGGAAAACTCTGACCCGGTCTTCTCGCCCATAGCCGAGACCGATTTTGGAAGACAACCAGGGAGCCTCGCGGACTTTTATTTTAACCGGAACGTTCTTTCCCGGTGTTTCGCTCAATTCGGCCGAAACCGTCACAATCCGGAACTGACCGAGAGAAATAATCTGCCCTTGAGCCCTGTCAAGCAGGCTTCTATCGAAAGTATCTCCGGAAGAAAATGGAACATGTTTTCCAATCAACTTATCCGATATACGGTCATTGTCACTTATGGTAATTTCACCGAACTGTACCGGAGGTCCCGGTTTGATTTTGAAGTCTACCGAAGCGGTATATGCCTGTTCGTCCACGGAAACGACCGGCTCGATCTCGGCGTACGGATGCCCGTTATTCGCCAGGACCGTCGATATGGCGCTGCGGACCGAATTTATTTCGGCATCGCGAAAGCGCTTCCCTTTTTGCAGTATGGATGATGCTATGGCCGGAATCACCAGGCTGTCAACCCGTAAGGAAGAAACAGAATCGGTATATGAGTGCGAGATACCGGATATAATAAACGGCTTGTTCTCTTTTATCCGAAAAGTAATATCGACCTTGCGTTTCTTGTCGCTGACCTTTAATTCCGGATTTTCAATTTCCGCGTTCAGGAATCCTTCCCTCTGATAAAATCGCAGCAGCCGTTCGCGATCATCGTTGATGGCATCTTCACTGTAAAAGAACGATTCCTTTCCGAGAATCGAGGATTTAAAGGCGGATGTCCCGTACACCGAAATGGCTTCCTTCAACCGGCTGTCAGACAGGGAATCGTTGCCGACAAATTCGACCCCGGAAACGCGATAGTTCTCCTGCGCCATCGCTTTGCCTGCCATGAAAAGCAGGAGTACGAACCATAAGGAGGGAATAATTCGCCGAAACTTTTTCTTGGCATTATACACGTTCAAGAAATATACCCATTTCAGGCCGAAATTGACCATTTTTTAATTCCCGCGATATAAAAAAGCCTCCGCGTGCGGAGGCTTTGATATCCATGCATCTTTCGATATCAGGCCAGGGTGATGCTCTTTTCGAGATAGACATCCTGGATAGCGTGCAATAGTTCCACGCCGTCTTTCATCGGTTTCTGGAAAGCCTTTCGTCCGGAAATCAGCCCCTGCCCTCCGGCACGCTTGTTTATCACCGCGGTCTTGACCGCCTGCTGGAGATCGTTATCTCCTGATGCTCCCCCGGAATTTATCATGCCGATTCTTCCCATATAACAGCCCGCCACCTGGTAGCGGCAGAGATCGATGGGATTATCGCTGGTCAGTTTTTCGTACACCAGTTTGCTGGTTTTCGAAAAATTAACGGCCGTGAAACCCCCATTGTTGGTCGCCTGCTTCTGCTTTATGATATCGGCTTGAATGGTTACCCCGAGGTGATTGGCCTGGCTGGTCATATCCGATGCGCTGTGGTAATCGACCCCGTCTTTCTTGAAAGCGGAATTGCGCAGATAGCACCACAGCACCGTGAACATACCGTACGCATGAGCCTCCTCGAACGCCTGCGAAATCTCTTCGATCTGACGGTTGCTCTCCTCCGAACCGAAATAAATCGTCGCGCCCACGCCGGCTGCTCCCATATCCCAGGCCTGCTTGACCGTCCCGAACAACCGCTGGTCGTATTTGGTGGGATAAGTCATAAGTTCGTTATGGTTGATCTTAACCAGATAAGGAATCTTATGGGCGTACATTCTCGAAGTCAGTCCAAGAACTCCGAAGGTGCTTGCCACGGCGTTGCAGCCCCCTTCGATAGCCAGCTTGATAATATTCTCCGGGTCGAAATATTCCGGATTCGGCGCAAACGAGGCCCCGGCGGTATGTTCGATTCCCTGGTCGACCGGAAGAATCGAAAGGTATCCCGTTCCGGCCAAACGGCCGTGACCGTAAAGCCAGCTCAGGCTGCCCATTACTCGATTATTGCGATCCGATTGCGCGAAAATTCGGTCCACGAAATCGGGGCCGGGCATATGAAGATTCTGTTTTGGTATTGTTTTACATTTGTGTTCCAGAAGTGCCGCGGCGTCCTTGCCTAAGATTTCGGCGATTTTTGACATTCTTTACCTCGCATTCCAAATTGAAAAGTCGTCTTCAAGAGTTCCACTCGATGTTTAATATTACAATTTTTGATTCTCGTAGTCAATCGGCAGTTTAATCATCGCATTTCAATTACGCGCCTTCGACACCTCTCATTTGTCCGGCAACAGGTTAAAGCCGGCATGTCTATTACTTTTAATGAACAGAAATTCCGTTTGGTTGTTTCAATAAACAGATAATATTTGTTGAAAAAGCTCATTACCCGTCAATATAATGTGCAGTAATTCGGCGTCTGAAATATTTTTACGGGAGTCCCTTAATGGCAATAGAATGCGATCGCACCAGGATAAACCGGATTTTCGCCATCTTCATACTTATTGGAATATTCTCTATCATAGCGGTATTAAGCGGCTGCGCTTCGACGGCCCAGCGGACCATTGCCAAGAGAAATGCCTTCCATCCCACCAAACCGGAACAGATAGAATTTTTGGCCGACAGCGCCGTGGTCGACAGAGAATATGTCGATCTCGGAACAACGGAAATAAAGATATCCCGAAAAAAGCAGGCGGGCTGGACCATGGAACAAATTCAGAACAGGATGCGGGATTGGGCCGCCTCGCTCGGGGCGGAAGCTGTAATCGGCTTAAGTGTCGATTCGCTGAATGAGAAAGGCAAAGTCGAGAACAAGATCACCTTTACCGGCACCGCCGTCAGGTTTATTGACATATATACGATCGGGGATATTCCCAATGAAAAGTACGAAATTCTCGGCAAGGTCTGGGTGAGTCATAAAGGGAGCTCCCTTAATGCCGGGACGAGAGACCGGATTCTCAGGGAAATCAAGCCTTTGGCCGCAAATCTCGGGGCCAATGCCATCCTTGGTTTCTATGCCAGTATTCAGGATAACGATGAAAAAATGACCTTCGGATGCTGGGGAAGCGGCCTGGCCATCAAATATATCGATAGCGATTCGGCAATGCGGAACAATCGGACGAATTATATTGTCGGCATCAGACCCTGGACCTATTTGAACGGAGATGAAAAAAACCCCCGGATATATCTCGGAGATTTGGTCAGTACCGCACGATATTACCTGGAGCAAAAAGGCTACTACGCTTTCGTGAGCGAATCCCCGATCCCCTTATATTATCTCGATAAACTCGATTCGGTCCGAGCCGACCCGAACGGCAAGGCCAATGAATTGCAAATGCTGTACGGGCCCGATACGGAATTGATTTTATTGCTGGATCTGACCGAATCTCCGGACAAAATTTCAACTACGCCGGATTCAGCCTCTTTTCGCGCCAGATTATTCTCCAAATCGGACCAGAAAATTATTTGGGATTACAGCATTAAAATAGATAAGGGTATACTGGCCCGTCTTTATGACGGTGCCCGGGGACGCGGCGATTTTAACCTGGGAGCAATGCAGTTATACGATGCCGCCCAACTGCTATTCAGCAATATCCCGGCCAGAACTCTCGCCGATAGCAGGATTAAGAATGATCGCTTCCAGACTTCCGGGGATACCCTTCCGGATAAAAGTGGGAATGCTGTATACACGCAGATGCAAGGAATGTTCGACCAGGCAGAATCATTCCTGCTCTATGAAGCGGTATCCGACAACAATCTGTCCCTGATCAAAGAAATGCTGAAACGGGGCGCGGATATCAATAGCAGGGGCTACAATGACTATACTTTACTTCACACCGCCGTGGCCAACGGCTATGTCGAAACCACCGAGTTTCTGCTTGAAAACGGAGCCGATTCCGGTCTTAAGGACGGGAACGGCCTGACTCCGCTGCAACTTGCCCAAAAGATGGAAAAAGACGGGTTCGACATGACGGCGGTCATCAGGCTCCTCCCCCTGAAGGCCGTTACATCCAGCGGTAAGTCGTAAGCTTACCGATTATTTGACCCGAGAAATGTGACCAAATCCCTTTAAAATATCTTTTATTAACAACAAATCGATATTATCTAATTTCCTTGAAGCGTATCAGTATGAATCCGATAATATGGAATAAATTAGGCAGTCTCTTAACTAAATACTATGTGCGGAATAGCAGGATATTTTCAGCTTAAGGCCAAAACCAACCCCGACCGGGAACTAATCGGGCGGATGGTCGCGGCGATCAGGCATCGCGGACCGGATGAATTCGGAGCTTATTTTGACAATCGCTGCGCCCTGGGTCAGGCGCGACTGTCGATTATCGACCTTTCCACCGGTTCTCAGCCCCTGGCCAATGAAGATGAATCGGTCTGGATAACTTTTAACGGCGAAATCTTCAATTATGTCGAACTCCGCCCTGAACTGGAACAGAAGGGCCATCGCTTCAGGACCAAATCGGATACCGAAGTCATCGTCCACGCCTATGAGGAATGGGGCAAGGACTGCGTCAAGAAATTCAACGGTCAGTTTTCTTTCGCCATATACGACAAGAAACGGCAATCGTTATTCATTGCCCGCGACCGGCTGGGGATTCGCCCCCTGCACTATTGCATTCATAACGGACGGCTCTATTTCGCCTCGGAAATCAAATCGATTTTCTGCAATCCCGAGATACCTCGCCGGATTGATTTTAAGGGACTGGATGAAATCTTCACCTGGTGGACGACCTCCCCGCCCCGGACCGCCTTCGAAAATATAAACGAACTGGAAGCCGGCAGTTATCTTTTCGTCGAACAGGGAAAGATCGAAACCGGGCGGTACTGGAACCTCGATTATCCCGAAGAATTCGATAAATCCCGTCCGATCGAAGACTGGGCCGAGGAGCTCCACGAACTGCTGGTTGACTCGGTCCGGCTCCGTTTACGCGCCGATGTCCCGGTCGGAGGGTATTTGTCCGGAGGACTCGACTCCTCGGCGACAACTGCCTTAATCAAGCTGTTTACATCCAATCGTATCGAAACCTTTTCGATAGCATTCCACGACAAGGCCTACGATGAATCGGATTACCAGCTGGAAATGGCCGAATTTATCGGGACCAATCACCACCAGGTCAAATGCGGTTTTCGAGATATCGCCGATAATTTCCCGAAAGTCATCTGGCATACCGAAAGGCCTATTTTGAGGACCGCTCCGACTCCGCTGTTCATGCTGTCGAAACTGGTCCGGGATAACAATTTCAAGGTGGTCCTGACCGGTGAAGGCTCCGATGAAATCCTCGGAGGTTATGATATTTTCAAAGAAGTCCTTATCCGGACTTTCTGGGCACGCAATCCCGAATCGCAATGGCGTCCGTTATTATTAAGAAAACTATACCCAACCCTGCCGCTATCTCCGGCAAAGGCCCGGTACTATCTCGAAACTTTTTATAAAGAGGGCTTGCAGCAAAGCGACCGCTATTTTTATTCGCACATGCAGAGGATCAACACCACCACCAAGGTCAAAGAATTTTTCTCGGATACGGCAAAAGAGGCCGTCGGGAATCACGACTCCCTTTGTGTTTTCGGACAGCACCTACCCGAAAATTACATGCGCTGGCATCACCTGTGCCGGGCGCAGTATCTCGAGGCCAAATCGCTTCTGGCCGGCTATTTGCTTTCCTCACAGGGAGATCGGGTCAGCGCCGCGAATTCTATCGAGGGGCGTTTCCCCTTTCTCGATCATCGCGTGGTCGAATTCGCCTCTAAAATCCCGCCGTTGTACAAAATCCACGGCGTGAACGAGAAATATATCCTCAAAAAGGCGATGCAAAAGGAACTGCCGCCGCGGATTCTGAAACGGGTCAAGCAGCCTTACATGGCCCCCGATTCCAACAGCTTCGTGCAGGATGATTCGCCGGAATATATCGCGCAGATGATGGCCGAAGAACAAATCGCCAAAGTCGGCATCTTCAAACCGGGACCGGTACAAAAACTCCGGGCCAAGTGCCGGAAACTTTCTCACGCCCATCTTTCTTTTAAGGATAATATGTCGTTCATTGGTGTCCTTTCGACACAATTATTGCACGAAAAGTACATCGAGAATTATCCCATGCCCCAGGCGTACGGGAGGGATAAATTCAAAATCTGGATCGACCGCGCCGAATAGCAGCGATATTCAACTATACATGATTGCGGAGCATCAGCTCCTTGGGATGAGGATTCAGGTAATACTGATCCTGAATATATTCAACCTTGAATTTTTCGACGTACTGGCGAATCAAAGTAATCGGGACAATCAGAGGAACCAGTTCTTCTCGATAATCCTCAATAATACTTAGTAGATATTTCTTTTCATCGGATGTCAGCTGCTTTTTCAGAAACCCTAAAATATGATGCAGGACATTTACGTTTTTGGCCACGGTCGATTTCAGCGAAAGCCCTTCCATGAATAGCCTCGAGTAATTCTCGGCGAAGTCCGACGGATTATAGTTCTTTATATCGGCGACGAGCTTCCCCAGCTCTTGATAATGTTTCGGGCTGTGCGCCAACAGAAGATATTTATGGGCGGCATGGAATTGCATCACCGCTCCCCGTTTGTATGACCCGGAAAAAAGACGACAGAGCCGATCGTACGCGAACACTCTCACTATGAAATTCTCTCTCAAAACCGGGTCGTTCAAACGGCCTTCTTCCTCTATTGGCAGCAACGGAAATTGCTTGACCAGGCGATCGGCATACAGTCCTCGGGCCTTTCGTTCCGGGGCCGCTCCCGGACGAGCGTACAACTTCACCCGTTCCAATCCGCAAGAGGGGGAATCCTTCTTGAGTATGTAACCTCTCAGATTGTACTTTTCGAGCTGCTTCACACGCTTTTCGGAATAGACCCTCATCCGTTCGGTCCAGTCCTCGCCCGATTTTGTCCCGATCATCCGGGGCGAGGAAACATCCCCCTGAAGATTCACCGTTTCCCGAGGAACCCCCATACCGACTTCGATTTCCGGGCAGACCGGGACGAATTTGAAAAACATCCCCAGGGTGTCGGTGATAAAATGATCGTGCTTATGGCCGGAATCGAAACGCACCTTTTCGCCAAGCAGGCAGGCGCTGATTCCGATTTTGATTTCGTTTTTTTCCTTCATCCTGTTATCCTGCCGTTTCAGATTTAGTATCCCGAGAAAAATATTCCGCGATGATCTTCGCTCGGAAACAGAATATTTTTTCAATCTGGTTTTTAACGAACAACCAATGAACGATGCGGCCAAGTGTCCCGAACGGAAGAACATAACGAACCTCATCTCGGATAATCGTGCCGTCATCGGTTGCTTTAAAGGAATGGGTATGATGCCAGAACTTGTACGGCCCTGACAATTGCTCATCAACAAACTTCCGCGGAGGATCATAACTCGATATATATGTCCGCCAGTGCAGCGGTACCCCAAAAGGGCTAACGGTATAATCGATGATTGCTCCCTCTTTCATTATAACCGGACCGGGGGTCAATATTTTAAAAGAAAGAGCGTCTGGCGTTATCCGGGCCAGATTTTCCGGCTTGGAAAAGTATTTGAACACCTCATCAAGAGGCTTTTTTACCAGCTGCTCTCTATTTAGATGATAAATTTTCATGAAGGCTTTCCCAAGGCCCCCAACCGACTGATTTTCTCAATATAGGCCGCAACATCGAACTTTCTTTTGCAGCCTCCAAAGTTCATATACCGTATTTTGCCGAAAATATCCCGCTCCCCCCAGGCCCGGTCATGGACTCCTCCCAGCGACCAGGCTATCCCGGCATAACCGTTCGGATCGCGCCCATCGAGTTCGTACTTATCATTCAGATATATGGCAATTATCATGGCCTTTTCGACGTTCGGAGTCCATTCCAATATTTTCTTGGCCCAGTACATCCGCATGAATCCCTGCATTTTCCCGGTAATAACCATTTCCTTCTGCGCCGCGTTCCATAAATCGTCGTGGGTTTCGGCCATTTCGAATTGATCCGTCGAATACGAATACTCACGAGGATCATTGCGGTGGTCATTTAGGGTCCGCTTAGCCCAGTCCGGAAAGCCATCGGGATTATCATAATTATTATTATAAAAACAGAAATTGTCCGAAAGCTCGCGCCGGATTATCAATTCCTCGAGAAAGGCCCCCTTGGCTCCATCGCCCGCAGCCGCTTTCATAATTTCCATCGCCGCCCGCTGCGCCGAAATCTGTCCGAAATGAAGATATGGAGAAAGATTCGATTGCCCGTTTTCGTTCGGATCGTTACGCTTTTCATCATATGATATCAGTCGTTTGGCTATGAATTCCTTCAGGACTTTTCTTGCCGCCTTCTCGCCGGCATGTAACCAGGAAATCGCAGCAACTTTATTATCGACTTTAATGGTGCCGCGGATCTTCTGCCAATTAATCGGCACGATTTTATGCGGCCAGGGGTACGCATGTTTTCTTAATCGCGGGAAATCATCGAAAAATTCTCCCAATCGCCTGTTAATCCTGGGACGAATCGTGTACGCTCCGAATTCCTGTTTTCCCGCTGCGATCCGGCACGGTACGATATTATGAGCATCGACTTCATGTATCGGGATATTCGCCCTGGCGGCGACGTCTTTTGTCCATAACCGGTTTATTTTCAACGGAGAGAAATCCTTCACCAGCAATCCCGCGCCAGTCTTTTTGAGAAATAAAGGAATATTCGTGGCCGGCTTTCCGGTGAGCAATACGAACGGGATGCTCAGTTTCTGCAAGCTCTTCTCGATTTCCCGCAGCCCGTTTAACATGAAATCGTACTGCCTGACAGTCGCACCGAGAAATTCAGGGACTAGATTGAATACCACCGCCAGAGGGGCACGGCGTTTCCGCGCTTCATTCGCGGCATGAATCAACGCCCAGTTATCGTTAACCCTTTGATCCCGGCTCATCCAATATACCACGGGACCAGAGGCCGTCTCTCCGGGATTAACGATATGTATTCTTTCTCTATTCAAGAGCAATTCCTTTTATCGGAGTAAACCGGCAGCCGACAGAGAGTATTAACGGAAGGTTAACGCCTGCTTCTTAAGCGGCGAAGATGGTCGCGCAATTCCGGAAGATTCCCGATGTACTGCGCGCCGATTTCGTCATATACATCGCGGTAACTTTCTGCCGCCTGGCCACCGATAAAGATGGCGATATCGTCTCCAAGTAATTTGCGAAGCGACCTCAACTCCGGGATTATTCGGGGATCATCCGAGGGATAAACTATGCTTAAAGCGACCGCCCGAGCGTTTTTGTGCCGGGCCACATTGGCAATATCATCGGCAGGGCTGTCCGGCCCCAGGTAAATGGCGTTCCACCCATCCGAAGACGCTATTATCGACGAAATCATCGCACCGAATTCGTGGCGCTGCCCCGACGGGGTCGCAATGATAATAATCGGCGAGGATTCTATGGGACGATACGCCCTGGTGAGCGTGCCCAGAAAAGTCCGGATTATTGCCGTAGCGGCGTGTTCATGGGATGTTTTCAAGTCTCCGCTTTTCCAGGCATCGCCGATATTCATCATCAAGGGGTCAATCAGTCGTTCGAGAAAAAGCGGGCGCCCGAACTCCGAACTGGCCTTCATGAGAATCGCTTCGAGTCGGTCAATTTCGAAATTCCCAACCGCAACCAGGGCCTCATCCAGGTACGCTTTTAACTTCGTATCCGCATCGGGATAATCAGACCGCTTGGAGTCCGGTGGTACTATTCCCTGATTTTCGCCGCCGCTTATAATTCCAGCCAAATCCTCGGTTTTCAATCGAGCCATCTGTGAAATCGACTCCCCCGAATCGACCGCGGCCTTAAGATATTTCAGGCGATTGATATCGGCTTCAGAATAGAGCCTCTGGCCGGATTCCGTCCTTTCGGGAGAAACCGCTCCATATCGCCTTTCCCATGCCCGAATCAGATGCGAAGAAATTCCCGTTTGACGGGCTACTACGCGTATAGGGTGTTTTGCATTCATAAGCCTATATTAAAAAACTAAAAATACTAAGTCAACAAAAATAACACAGCACTTATACAATTTGTTCCACCTGAAGAACACAACGTCGTAAAATACCGCGCAATCTATTATATGATAATGTGTTATCGTATTTTGTCGCGATGTAAGCTAATTATACACATTCTATACATTTTCGGAACTTTTACTAACTTCCGCCTGTTATATTTGACGTGAATTGGACAATTACAATCTTTAACCAATAAGTTTTTGGAGGTTCCAATGAAGTCATTCGATGTCATTTCCGGCATTCTACTGGTTGTCGGCGGATTAAACTGGGGGCTGGTCGGCCTGGTCGGTTTCGACCTCGTTGCCGCGATTTTCGGCGATATGACCATAATAAGCAGAGTCGTTTATGTCCTTGTGGGGCTCAGTGGTCTTTACCAGGCTGTGTCCCTAAAAGCCATGCAGCGTCGCTGGGGCTCTCTTACCGCTCAGAGGGCGTGAACGAGCTATGGAGGCAGGCAGGCATCAGGTTAATTTTGATGCCTCCTCACTGGCATCGGGAATGAATTTCCACCGCATACAAACGGATAATAAATGTCGCAACCCGAAAAATGGTTCTGTTAAAGTAACTCCTTTTCGAGGGTTTGGTAAAAGGGCGGGGATGGGAATTTCCCACCCCGCCCGAATGAATCGCAGAGCAATTAACTTATTATAAAGGAGACAGAAATGAAAAAACTGACAGCTTTTATCGTTGCAGTCCTGCTGGCTCTTCCGGCCCTTTCTTCTGCTAAAAATCTTGCCGGAAAACTCAGCCTCGGGTACTTCAGCGGTGACGCTCCGGTCGGATTTCGCTACTGGGCGACTCCGAAAATCGGCCTTGATCTGGGTCTCGGTATCGAGGCTAAAGACGTTTATTTCGACGGTGCCAAAACGAGTGCCACCAGCTTCTGGGTTGATTTCGGAGTACCGTATATTATATGGGATCGCGATCGGGCTAATTTCTTTATTCGTCCCGGCGCGATGATCGCGGTTCTCGATGATCGCGTTTACGGAACCGGTAACCTGGATGAAACCTGGACCAAGTTGACCTTTTCATTGACCCCTGGCGCCGAGGTTTTCTTCGGCGATCATTTTTCCCTTTCGGCCGGTCACGGGATAGCGATCGATATGCTTAGTGTCCCCGACGCCGTCGGCGCTCCTCGGGGCGGTGAAACCGAAACGACTATTCGCTCCTTTGACGGCAGTGTCAGCTATTTCGGTTTCCATTATTACTTTTTCTAAAATCGGAATATCAATTAAAAAAGGCGGCCCGCGAAATTGCGAGCCGCCCATTTTTATGCCTGATGATTATTCTTTATTTGAGTCCGCTTCCCTTTCGGCATCAAGGAATTTGCCGCGATGACGAATAATCTCACCGTTAACCATGTAAATTACATCCTCGGCAATATTGGTAGCGTGATCGGCGATCCTTTCCAGGCTCCGCGATACACCCAGTAGACTTATCAGGTACGGGGTATACTTTGGATCTTTCTTTATCTCTTCCTGAACCGCGCGATAGGTTTCCTTATGATATTCGTCCATCTCATCGTCGGCAAAACAAACCTCGCGGGCATCCGAAGTCTCCATAGCAATCAGAGCATCGGTGCTTCGCTTGACCATCCGGACCGCCAGCCGCAGCATCACCGATAAATTGAAAGGAACATCGGTTCTATCCCAGCGAGCCAGTTCCGTGGTTCTCATGGCGATATTCACCGCCTCGTCGCCGATCCGTTCGAGATCGTTGTTGATTTTCAGGACCGATATAATAAAGCGGAGGTCGATCGCCACCGGCTGGTGCAAAGCAAGAATTTTAAGACATTCCTCCTCGACCTCGACTTCCATTTTATCGATTTCATAATCGTTGTCGACCACTGTCTCAGCCAGGCCGGAATCCCTGAGGTTAATCGACTTGACCGCCGTCAGAAGGTTCTCCTCGACCATAGCCGTTAAATGCAAAATTTTCTTTTTCAGCTGTTCAATAGCCACCCGAAAATGCTGAGTCATATTTCCCTGCCGTTCTTACCCGAATCTGCCCGTAATATAATCTTCCGTCTTTTTCTTGCCTGGTTTCGAGAATAGCACTTGCGTTTCACCGAATTCAATCAATACTCCCTCGAAGAAAAAGGCGGTATAATCCGAAATCCTCGCTGCCTGCTGCATGTTATGAGTCACTATAACGATCGTATATTTCTTTTTCAGTTCTCCTATCAAATCCTCGATTTTAGCCGTCGAAATCGGATCGAGCGCCGATGCCGGCTCATCCATCAGGATGACTTCCGGGCGTATCGCCAGAGCCCGCGCGATGCACAGGCGCTGCTGCTGGCCACCCGATATCATATAGGCGCTTTTGTCGAGCTGGTCTTTAACTTCTTCCCACAAAAAGGCATCCTTCAAAGATTTTTCCACCACTTCCGAAATAACCGCGCGATCTTTAATACCGTTTACCCGCAAACCGTACGCGACATTTTCGAAAATCGATTTCGGAAAGGGATTCGATTTCTGAAAAACCATTCCGATTCTGGTTCTGATAGCCGACGGGTCTTTCCCCTTTTCGTAGATGTCCAATCCATCCAGCAGAACCTTTCCTACCATTCTGGTCCCCGGTATAGTATCGTTCATCCGATTTAAGGTTCGCAAAAAGGTCGATTTGCCGCAGCCGGAGGGACCGATTAACGCGGTGACTTTATGCTCCTCCACATCGAGCGAAACGCCATGAAGCACCTTATTGGAGCCGTAGTAGAAATCGAGGTCGCTGACCTCCATTTTGTATTTGGGGGGTTTCTTTTTAGGACCGGTTTCTTCGTTCACCGTTTTCTCCACGCTGCTTTCGAATATTTCCTTGTCAGGCTGCACGTTTCTTCCTCATACTTGAACGAATATAAATCGCCACGAAATTCAACAAAAATGTTAACACCAGTAGAACCAGCACGGTTCCGTATAGGATCGGCTTGGTGGCTTCGATATTCGGAGATTGCGTCGCCATTACATATATATGATATCCCAGTTCCATGAACTGATCGTTTAGTTTCGACGGAAGATACGGCAGGTAGTAGGCGGCGCCGGTGAACATAATCGGCGCGACTTCTCCCGCTCCGCGGCTAACCGCCAATATCGAACCGGTCAGAATACCCGGAAGCGCCTGCGGGATAATAATCCTTATAATGGTCTGTAGCTTGGTTCCGCCTAAAGCATAACTGGCTTCTATCAATTCCCGGGGAATTGTCCTCAGGGCTTCCTCGGTCGATACTATTACAACCGGAAGAGTCAAAAGAGCCAGGGTCAGCGCCGCCCAGATAATCGCAGGTTGTCCCCAAACCGGTCCCTCGGAACTGTAAAAAAGCCAATCCAGCCCGCCGCCGATGAAGGCGATGAAAAAGCCCAATCCGAATAAACCGAAAACGATGGAAGGAACCCCGGCCAGGTTGGCAATCGCGACACGAATTAACCTGGTTATTTTGGAGGTCGGACTGGTATATTCATGCAGATAAATGGCGGTTAAAACGCCGATTGGCACCACCGCTATCACCATCAGTATCACCAGGGCGACCGTTCCGAAAATCGCGGGGAAAACTCCGCCCTCCTCCATTCCCTGTTCCGGAGGATGCGAAACAAATTCCCAGCTGATTATCCCGATTCCGCCAATGATAACATTGAACATAATTACCCCGAGCATCAGGACAATTAAGATTACCGCTGCCAGAGTCAGCCCCCGGGGAATCAGCCCTCTCGTCTTTTCCTTGAATTCCAGATTTGTCGCCAGAAGATCATGACCGTATGATATGGTAGATTCATGCGCCTTCATTGAGTCCGTCCCTGCAATTTCTCTTTAATCCGCCCCAATACCAATTCGCCGCCGAGATTAATGGCAAAGGTGAAAACAAACAGCAGAGTCCCGATGAAAAACAGGACCGTATAGTGCGTACTTCCGAATACCACTTCGGCCAGCTCTGCGGCGATAGTCGCGGAAAATGTCCTGACCGATTCCACGAAACTCGCTGAAACTATTGCGGCGTTCCCGGACGCCATAAGTACAATCATAGTTTCGCCGATAGCGCGTCCGAATCCCAGAACCACCCCCGCCGCTATTCCCGGAAGGGCCGCCGGGAGGACCATAGTCATGCTCACCTGCCAGGGATTCGCTCCAAGGGCAATCGCGGCCTCCCGGAGCGACCGGGGCACCGAAGTCATGGCATCCTCGGCAACCGTGAAAATAATCGGAATCACCGCCAGTCCCAGTGCAATCCCTGCATTCAAGGCATTCAGGCGGAAAGTCAGACCCAGGACGTTTTGAAGAAATGTCGCCAGGACGATTAGGGCAAAAAAGCCGAGCACGACCGAAGGAATCGCCGCAAGTAATTCTATAACCGGCTTAATCGTTTCCCGCATTCTCCTGGAGGCGAATTCCGAAGAATATATCGCGGCCCCTATCCCCAAAGGCGCTGCGAACAGCATCGCGATTATGGCGGCTTTGATAGTGCCCAGGAAAAGCGGATAGAGCGAGTATTTCGGAACCGTGGAATTAGGCTGCCACGAATACTTGGCTTCCCGCCCCTCGTAATATTCCTGTTTGAAGGTCATTTTATCAAGGCTGGCCTCTTCCTGGACTTCCGAATTGGTGAATACCGGAAGCGCCTCCTTGAATATAAAGACAAAGATGAGCAGAATTCCGATTAACGCCGAAAGGGCGCTGATCGAAATGATCTTCGCCCCGACGAATTCCCAAAATTTGGACTTCGGCTTAAATACTAATTCCGGCATTGCCCTCCAACGGTATTCGGGCGGCGTATTTTGCCGCCCTCATTACCAAAGACTGAAATTTATGTAACCCAATGGATTACTGTATCATATTTTTCTCGGCCCGTTCTTTCGGAAGGGGCACATAATCGATTTCGCCGGCAAGTTTTTGCCCGGCTTCGGAAAGAGCCCAGTTCAAAAGATTCTTCAACTCTCCCGTCGGCTTTCCGTTAAAAAACCAGTATAGATCCCGAGATATTGGATATTCACCGCTCGATACCGTTTCATTGCTCGGCAGAATCGCCTTATCTTCGGCAGTCTTTGCGACCGCGGCGAATTTCACTCCGGTGGCCCAGGCAATACCCCCGTAACCGATTCCATACTCGTCACGCGACACGGCATTCACGACTGCGGCGGTTCCCGGAAGAGTCTGAGCATACTGGGAAAAATCCTCTTCATCCAATACATGCTCTTTGAAAAAGACATACGTCCCGGAGTTATTCTCACGACTATAAACAATTATCCTTGCGTCAACTCCGCCGACCTCTTTCCAGTTAGTAATGGCGCCGGTATATATGCCTTTGAGTTGATCGAAAGTCAGGGTGTTTATCGGATTCTTTTCATTCAGGAAAACCGCGATGCCGTCAAGAGCGACGGCGACCCGATACGTTTCGATCCCCTTATCCTTCGCCATCTTATATTCTTTTTCCTTCATATCACGCGACGATTCACAAATATCGGTCGCGCCGTTCAAAAGCGCTGCTATGCCGGTCCCCGAGCCGCCGCCGGATACCTGAATTACGGTTTCAGGATTATGCTTCATGTATTCTTCGGCCCATCTTTGGCCCAAACGAACCAGGGTATCGGAACCCTTGATGGTGATCGTGGTATTGGCCATGAGACCGATTGCCATTACCGCTAAAATCGAGAGAAAGAGAAACTTTTTCATTTAACCTCCATTACATCCATCCAATTATACTACCGATAGTCTCACTCGATAAAATGAAACTTGTGTTAGTATTATGTGAGCGAATCATAAATATTCCGACATTATTAGAACTTCAATTGCAAATCTATCTGCATCCGGTTAAAATCCGACTCAGCGGCATCCAGACCGATAGTATTCGCGAAATACGTGAACTTAAATGCCGCCTTTTCGGATAGCTGGTAATCGCCGCCGAATTCATGCCCCTTGGCATCGGTTCCGCCGCCGCGAAAATCGGAATCGGTAAACGCCCCCATAACGGCGTCCTTTTCAATGTTGCGATAAATATAACGCAGCGCCCAGGTTCCCGGCTTCTTGGCCTGGCCGATATTAATTCCCACCAGCCAACCGTTTTCGAGACTATCCGCCGCAGTATTGGTGACGAAATCTCCCATGACTACCACCGGAATATAATTGAATTTGTGAGATAACTCGATATAGGCTTCCATTAATTCATAATCATTGAGGTAATTACCGCTTCCGTCGACGGAATTTCCGAAGGAATCCTCATCATCATAGAAAGTGGCGAAGCCCTGGGTGTTGACATAGTTGAAATACCCGCCGCCGAAAGTCACTTTGGACTTGTCGTCGTCGGTCTTATAGCCGACCGCAACCTGTCCGGCACCAAGCCAAGAATCATCGGATGATCTTTCCATAATCCAGAGTCCCGCTCCGATAATGGTCACTGAAATATTATCGAATTCCCGATTGTAGACGGCCGTTCCCCCTTCCGGATTAAAATCCGAATCCCAAAGCAGCTCCGAACTGCCCGGTTTATAGAAAGGATTGTCGAATTTCCCTCCGAGTAAATGCAAACCCGCAACCTGGGGCGGAGCATATTCGAGATAGGCCAGATCGAGCCCGATCGATTTTGTCGAAAAGGCGTCGGTCAGAGTCTGGTTGGTCGAAACCGGATCGTCGGAACCGGTGGCCAATTGCAATTTGACTTTAGTGTTATCGCTGACTTCGCCGGCGATATTAAACCGGGCACGGATACGGTGGCGGTGACGAGCATCTTCCCCTTCCTCGTCGATCATTTCGTGGCGGTACCGGAAATCACCGCCGATCTTTATATTTTCCCACCAGTTGGCCGCCGATATGGAACCCTCAGCCAAAAGCAGCAAAAAAGCCGTGAATAAATACTTTTTCATTTAAATTTTCCTCATCCTACCTATAAAATCAGTTAATCTTCAAAACGAAATTAAAGCCCGCCTTCATCCTCCTCCTCATTAGGTTTCTGTAAGGTTTTTATTAGCCCCTCCGGGCTGACGAGAAATAACTTCCCGATTATTAGGAAAATGTTAGCGTTCCTTTAGGAGATTATTATTTTTTCGATTGGATAATCGATTTCGAACTTCGAAAAAAGGCTATGCTTCCGGGCTGAATTCCGTGCCTATCGGGATATGTATCGTGAATTCGCTGCCCCGCCCCTGCTCGCTCTTGACCTCGATCCGACCCTTATGAATCAGCGCGATATGCTTGACTATCGCCAAGCCGAGTCCGGTGCCTCCCAGCTCCCGCGAACGTCCCCGTTCGATGCGGTAGAAACGCTCGAATATTCGGCTTTGATGTTCAGGTGCGATTCCCTTCCCCTGGTCCATAACGGCAATCCTCACCTGCTCGCCATCCCTTTTGCACTCGATCCAGATTGTTGTTTCGGCATCGCTGTATTTGACGGCATTGTCGATCAAATTTACCAGGGCCAGTTCCAGTAAAGCGGGATTGACGAATGCTTTAAGGTCGTCCGGGGATTCTGTTTCAACCTTGATATTCTTTTGCTTTATTTGCATTCCACAGGAATCTATGGCATTTTTAATAACATCCCCGATCCTGCTTTCCTCATAGGTAATCCCGACCCCCTGCTCGATTCTGGAAAGATTCAGGAGGTCCTCGACAATGGAATTCAATCTTTGAGCATGACGATTGATTATTTCCAGGAATTTTTTCAGATCTTCGGCGTCGTTCATCGCCCCGTCAAGCAGAGTTTCCACATACCCCTTGATAGACGTAATCGGAGTCCTCAGTTCGTGTGAAGCATTGGCGACAAAATCCCGCCGCAAATTTTCCAATTCCCTCACTTTGGTGACATCATTCAGGACGATGACAGCTCCGATCGATTCCCCTCCGGCATCGCGCAAAATCGAACCTGTCGCCTGAAAAACTTTCCGGCCCGATTCACTTTCGTGAATAATTTCCGCCTCAGCGGTAATATGGTTTTCGAGGATACTTGAGGACAGCTGCTGTAGGGCGACACTCCTGACCACTTCATGCAGATAGCGTCCGTGAGCGCGTTCGGCGTCGACCCCGAAAAAATTCGCCGCAGTATCGTTTATAATAATAACCCGGTCGTCGGTATCGACCGCCACCACCCCTTCGGCCATGCTGGTCAGGATAGCATCGTTTTCGCGGCGCTGTTCGGCAATAGTCCTGATTCGTTGGTCGAGCTGCCGCGCCATTTTATTCATGGCTCCTGCCAGGCCGTCTATTTCCTCGACATTATAGTCTTCCAATCGTCGGCCCAAATCCCCGGATGCGAATCTTTCGGCCCCTTCTTTCAGGCGTTCCAAAGGAAGGCTGATACGTCGCGACATATAAAGGCTGACCAGCGCGGCTAACAGCGCAATGGCCAATCCGCTCAGGATCATCCTCATCCTGATCTCTGAAAGCGACTTTTCTATTGAAGTCAGCGGAATAGAAGTCCTTAAGATTCCCCTGATAGTCCCATCATCCAGAAAGAGCGGGATAGCGACATAAAGCATGGACCTGTTGATGGTATAGCTGTATCTGCGATTTATCCCCAGCCCTTCCTTCAGTGCCTGAGTCACCTCGGGCCGATTACTGTGATTATCCATCGCGGCGGGGTTTTCATCGGAATCGGCAATGACTTTCCCGGACGGCAAAATAAGCGTTATCCTGGTCGACGAAACCTGCCCTATTTCCTTGCAGAGCCGGTCGATTCCGGTAGTATCTCCGGAATCGAGAATTCCTAATATCAGACGCTCGACTAGCGCCGACCTTGCCTGAAGGCGCAGCGCGGTCTCATTTATAAATAAATCGCGCTGGGATTGAATTCCGTACCAGGCTATGGCAACCACGGAAAGAAAGGTTATCAGCAAATACGAAGGGAATAATCTCCAAAGAATTCGCTTCCGCCTCATATCTTTTCCTTTCTTCCCCGTATCGGCTGTCCGGCCCGTAGCCCGCAGGTTGCAGAATATATATGGATATAACGAGCTTTTGGCAATTACAAAAGAGAGTTACGGCAAAATGTATCAGGAGCAATACGGCTGAAAGAAAACAAATCGATTAAAGCGGCTGATGATATAATCCCGCCGAATTTTGGAGGCTAAAATTCCGAGTTCTCAACTGGATATTCGACATTTATCAACTGCGCGGAATCATTGCAGAACGGACAATTGTCTGCGGCGAAGGGGATAATCAGTCTGCGTTTTCCTTCCCCCGATACCATACAACACGGCGGCAGGAATATCCCGGTCTGATTTATGCGCGGAGCAGTCGTCAAATCATTATAAACCCGGCATGTCCGCAAGAACTTTTCCGGTGACGAAATTCGTTCTCGATCCTTGCGCGATTGGCCGTGAGGACCGTCCGGCATTACTCCGATTTCGCACAGGCTGTTAATGATACGGTTGGATCGAATGAGTTCGGAGTCGAGCAGCCGCCGGGTCGTAAGGTTTTCCGCGACGGTCAATATCATAACGCGGTCACTGGTATGCGTCGCGAGCGGCATTTTGTGTGAATCGAGATGTATGACCGTTCCGTTATACTTTATGGTTTCGGAAAACCGTTGCGGAAGATTCTTCGCGATAACTTCGGCGTCATTGGCTCTTATTTCCCTTGCCGATTCGCTGTCGAACAGCTCGTACTCGGACCTCCCGATAATTTCAGGAATTTCCCTGCCGAGCATAAATGCGTAAGCGGCATTGGCGTTCAACAATTTCCCGTCATGGCTTTTTACCGATATCGGCCCCGTCGATAACTCGAAAACCGAATCGAGCAGCGAAAGACTGTACCCCAATTCGATATTGCTCCGTTTCACCTCGGAGACCGGCTTGACTATAACGAATATCTCCTCGCCCGCGGTAATGATATCGGCTTCATACCATTCCTTCTCCCGTTCCCGGCGTAAGTCGAACTCGAGACGCCGAACGGCCTTGTTATCCAACGAGGCCAGTATGGCATCGGAAAATTTCTCTTTAATCTCTGCAGGAAGAATAAAATCCGGAAAATCTTTTCCAACCGAGTCTTCAACCGAACGGCCAAATATTTTCGCCCCGGCAGGATTGACATAAGCAACGGTTAAATCCTGGTCCAGACGGATAATCCCGAAATCCAGCATATCATGCAATGAGGATATTTCTATAACTGAACGCATCCATTCTTGGATATTTTCAAATAATGGCGTGACCTCATGTACGGTCCCTTCAACACGATGGACTCGTCCGGAACCGTCGTCGATGGCCATCCCCGACAGCTCCAGCGTTTTAACGGCTCCATCTGCACCGGATACCGATACAAAACAATTCAAACCGCGATTATTCAAAACAGCATGGTCAAGGATATACTTCAGCCGCGCCTTATCCCCGGGCACGAATTTATTCAGGAAAGCAGGATACGGAATGTTCTTCAGATTCGATTCGATTCCAATAATATTCCGCATGATGCCGTCGCAGCAGACTGTCCCGCGATCGAGGTTATATTCCCAGAATCCGTAATTCCCGATTTCCCCCATCCGGTTCAATTTTTCATTCTCCGACTGCAAATCGGAAATTTGCATCTGCAATTCGTCTGACTTTTCCTTTTGAGAATTGGCTTCCTCGCTTAATCGCGAAGTCCTGTCGAGCAGCATATCATCCAGGTTTCGGCGGTATCGCAATAACTCCGCGGTGAGACGATCGTTCTCGTTTAACTTTTTTACCAAGTCGCGGGCAATACGCATGTTTTTACGCCGAAGGTACATGCTCCAGCAGAGAATAATCGCCAGCGCCGTGGCCAGAATGGTTCCGGTAATGAATGCGATACGGATTATAGTCGGAGAATACCCGGTATGCTCGGCGCCGATTCCTAACCATTGCTCATAAAGACGATCATACGAACCACTGGATCTCATCAGCGAAACTCCCTGCTCTATCAAAGCCAGTGTTTCCTTTTCACCTTTGGCCGTAGCAAAAGCGAGTGTCCGGTGATATTCGGTAACGAGTTCTCCGGAATGGGTCAATTCCGCGAAATTATAATTGTCAACTATCGATTTCCCGGTTTGATACGGTACCAGTGCAGCCTCGGACTTGCCCCCGGCCACCATTTTCAAAGCCTCCGCAGCAGTTTCCGCGGTTCGGATGTTCTGCGTAATCTCATGCTTCAGAAGATAAAAATAGGCAATGTCGTCCTTGAGAACCACCACATGCCGGTTTTTCAAATCGGTGATCCGACTGAAAACGCCTTCCCCCTTTTTATAGAAAATGGCGTCATACACGATTGTTTGAGGCTGGCCGTAATTGGCCATCGCGGCATTCTCTTTGGTATGCTCGAGTCCGAGGATCAAATCGATATCGTGGCTGTAAAGAGACTCTCGGAGCTTCTGAATCGGCCCCATTCTTATTTCGATCGCCAGGCCCATTAATTCGGCCGCCTGCTTAAGCAGGTCAACGGAAAACCCGTCGGCCCTTCCATACTCATTGACATAGGCGTACGGCGGGAAATCCACGCGTACTCCGACCACAATGCTGTCATACGTCCGGAAGTCCTGCGAGCGGGCCTTTTCGCCGCCAAACAAGCCGATCAGCACAAACGCACAAATCGATATGACAATGGGCAATGAAGCAAGCCGGGAGAATCCCGGTTTCAAGGAAACAGTCGAAAATCGCATTTTCACAAGCCGGCCGTCAATTCTCGTTTCTTCTATTATGGTTGGTGAGTTGTCCCGAATACGGCAGTTCCCCCCAACACCTCTCATTTATCTATTAATCGGTATGAAACGGAAATTATTAATTAGGGAGCCGCGAGATAAAATCGCAGACATAACTGATTGGCTGCAAACAAGATACGGTCTGTGGCCGCAAGGTTCTATTGGCGGCCCGAAGGCTTTTCGATAAGATTGCGGCGCCGGTTAATTCCCTGGCGCCATTGGGGATAAAACTTCAAATGCAAATGCGACATCCTCCGCGACCAACGGAAATGTCGTATATAGGATTTCTCAGAACTGCAGTTCCGCCAGACGTTTCCGGGTATCCGCAATTACTTCCGTTTCGATTTCCGGTTCATTCCAGTATTTCAGCACTTCCCTGTACGCATCGGCGGCTTTATCGAGTTCACCGGTTTCCTGGTACGTTCTTCCCAGGTAGTATTTGGCCGAAAGGTATGTTATTCCCGAGGACGAAGTATACGGTCCCGAAACGACCTGGTTCAGATTGGCGATGGCATCATCGTACTTCCCGGTTAATGCCGATAACCTTCCTGCTTCGAAGTTAAGTCCTGATCCCGACTGGTACGGCAGCTCCGCAATGGCCAAATAGCCCGAAATGATCTTTGCCGTATCGGCATTATAATACCCGTCTATAATTACTCCGATAGCGTCACCCAACGCCCACAATTCCGACGGAACGCTGGCCTTGAACCGCTCGTTCGCGATTTCGAAGTATTGTTTGGCCTCTTCCCGGCGCGAATAGTCGCACGAAGCGATTAGCAAGGCATAATTGAAATGCTGAAACCTGACCGCATATTCAGGGAGTTTTTTACCGTAAAAAAGCGCGGAATCCGGGAAATCGAGCCCTTCGTAAGTCCCAACCAGACCGTTATAGGCATTGAAGATGATCGCACTGTCGCCGGTCTGCAGAGCCAGATCGACTCTTTTCTTCTTGAAATCGATGCCTTTAAGAAACTCCCCTCTCCAATTGGCAATATTGTACGCGATATTGTAATAATCGAGCATTTGATACGGGTCTTTGCCGTGGAACCGCTTTAATCCCTCGGCATAATTCTGCGCCTGATCGAATTGTCTCAGCTTGATATAGATGTTGGCCATGCTGCTTAGCATATTTGGGTGGCTGGCGTCCTTTTCAAGATAGGCACGACCGACCTCAAGCGCCTTATCCAGTTGTCCGGTGCGATCATATAACGTCACCAGGTTTATATATCCGACGTGGGTTTCGGGATAATATTGGCGAACCTTCAAAGCCACCTGAATGGCGCTGTCAAACTGGTCCTGATCCACCAGAAGCGACAGATAGTTTTCCAGTGCCGGTAAATACTTCGAATCGATGGTAAGGACAGTATCAAGCTGCGCTTCGCATTTCACGGCATCTCTGGTCATTTGGTACTGAAACGCAGCATACATCGTCCGCGCTTCTTTATCGTCTGGATAGTTTTCCACGAACGATTTCAGTTTCACGTAGGCATCGTTAAATTTCGACAGCAAAAAGGCGTCGGTATAAAATTCAAGCATCTCCCGGTCCCGCCGCGGCAGTCGGTTGCTGAATTCCCTGGCTTTCTCCAGATAAGGCACACTTGACCCCAATTGTCCCATGAAATAGTACGACATCCCCGCCCTCATATACGGCATGGCGAATGTGGGATCAATTTCAACCGCCTTCTTGAAATATTCAATGCCCTTCTCGTATTGATTCAGCCGATATAATTCCATACCCCTGATATATTGCTCGTAGGCCTCAGGGGACGAAGAAGTCACCGACGCCACGTCCCGGTTATCCCCGGAAATATCTTTAAGATTCAACAGGAGTCCAATCTTCTGCGTCAAGCTGTCGACCAGCGCAAAGGGATCCTGCCCCACCACTTTTTCTCCGAGGAGAATCTGCCCGCTTTCGACATCTTCAACCCGGGCGTCGATACGAATCTTATCTCCCATCATAAAGTACGACCCGCCGAGAACCCGCGTCGCTCCCAGTGCACGTGCCGACTTTATGCATTTCTGATGAATTTCGGCCGGAGTCAGGTCATCAAGATCCTCATTGATATTGTCCAGCACCCGGTTGCGGCTGATTAGTGAAGATGACCCGCTTTGAGCCAGATCGGTCAGCAATATCTCGGGCAAACCGGATTCCAGCCAGTCAAGCTCGGCGTCGCCAGTTTTATTTTCAAAACCGATTATCGCCAGAGCATTCTGACGGGCATGCAATGTCCCCGGCCCCTCCGAACCTCCGCTGAAAGACAGGATAGCGATTACAGCCAGTACCGCCACGATCCCTATTACCGCAAGAACCGATGGCTTGAGGTTCAATATGTAGGATTTTGTCTTAGTCTTTCCGAGGGCCTCCCTGTCGGCAATCATGGAATCGGTATCGCTGATTCCGCTTTCGTACTGACGGCGCAAACTGCGCAGGTCGACCACCAGATCGCGCGTATCCTGATAGCGATAGTTGGGATCTTTTTGCAGGCATTTATCTATAATGCGTTCCAGTTCCGCTGGGATATTTTCCGCCTTGCGGCGAATCTGCACATGCGGGGCTTCCAGAATTTTGGCAATAGTAGAAACTCGGTCGGTTCCCTCGAAGGGAAAAACGCCCGAAAACATTTTATACATCAAAATTCCGAACGAAAAAATATCTGAACGGGAGTCGACTTTTTCACCACGGGCCTGTTCCGGAGACATATACGTCACCGTCCCGATAATTTTCCCTTCCTGGGTCAAATCCTGTGATGCGGTGACCGTGCCGTCATCGGTACCCCCCTTGAACAAAGCCGCCAGCGGTTTGGCCAGTCCGAAATCGAGGATTTTCGGCTCCCCCTCGGTATTGATAATGATATTTTCGGCCTTGATGTCGCGATGGACAATGCCAAGCTTATGAGCTTCTGCGAGACCGCGTGCGATTTTCTCCGCGATCCGAAGCTGTTCTCTCGTGCTGCCTTTACTTTGAATTATGTAATCACGGAGGGATTGCCCCTCGATATATTCCATGACAATATAACTTATTTCCGCGCCCCCCTCCTCCACGGAGGCGCTGCCGATATCATAAATTCCCATGACGTTGGAATGATTGATGCGCGCGGCGGTCCGGGCCTCGCGGTAAAACCGCTCCTGCTTGTCCTTATCGTCGAAAAAGTCCGCCTGGAGAATCTTCAGCGCCACTTTTCGGCCGAGCTTGTTATCTTCGGCCAGATAGACTTCCCCCATACCCCCTTCGCCCAGTTTGCGGATTATCCTGAAATGAGCGAATACCTGTTCCGGTTCGAATGTCATTCCGTTTTCCTTCTCAATATCATCATGGTAATATCATCCGAGCGCGGGGCCTCGGCCATAAATTCATTGATTCGATCCATGAATAACTCGGCCAATTCCAGCAATTCCTTATTCCTGTTTTCAAGGAAAAATTCCCTCATGCGCTTTTCTCCGAACTGCTCGACCCCGTTGTCGGCTTCGGTAATACCGTCGGTGAAGATATAAATCAAATCGCCAGGCTCGAGAATCTGGCGGTGTTCCTCCCAGGTTACGAAATCGAAAGCGCCAATCATCGGCCCCGATGTCTTCAGCTCCGAGAGGATTCCATCCTTATTGGCCACAAGCGGAGGATTGTGCCCGGCATTGATATACAATAGCTCGTTCGTTTTTGGATCGAGCAGTCCCGCGAAAAGGGTCGCAAAATCTCCCGGAGAACTGAATCGGCAAAGCTGCAAAGAAACACTCTCGACCGCCTTACCCAAATCGAATTTTTCCTGCTCGTATAGTATTCGGAACGAAGCCAGGATGTTCGACATCAGAAGCGCCGCACCCATCCCCTTTCCGCTGACGTCCGCCAGCATGAACAGCACGCGGCCGTCGGGAAGGATCTTAACATCATATAAATCTCCACCGACCTGACGGGATTGTTCCTGGTATGCATAAATATCATATCTTTCGATCTCCGGAAATCCCGTCACCAACAGGGTCTTCTGTATCTCCGAAGCCCGTTTCAGTTCTGCTTCAATAATCCCCTTTTCATGCCGCTCGCTCAGAAGCTCGTAGTTCAGCAATCTCGATGCAATGATATTGCCGAAAGTCGCCATCAGCCGCAAATGTTCCTGTGAATAGGAAAACTGGGGATTGGTCGTATCGGCGTAGAGTATTCCCAGGACTCGCCCCTCATCGAACATCGGAGCAGCCACCGCCGATTTGAGATTCGACATTATGATGGACTTCTGCTCGGCGAAGCGGGGATCTTCGGCCGGGTCGCCGATTACCATAGCTCTTTTATTGGTGATAATATCGCTGATAATGGTTCGGGAAAGCCTGAACTCCCCGTATTCCCGCCCTTCCCGCGACAAGGTCGCCGCCGTAAATACTTCATGGCTCTCTTCGTCCACGAAAAGAATGGCCAGGCGGTCGTATGGAATGACCTTCGATACCATTTTCAGGGATTTTTCCAGCATTTCCTCCCGAGGCTCGGTCAAATTGAGAAGTTTGGCCATATCAAAGAACGTGGATACGAGATTGGGCAGTTCCGTTGATTTATCCGGCAGCGGTTTCAGGGCATCATCGATGGATAAAAAGACCGATTTCTGCAAATCCTCGCTGGCCAGCACCGTCTTGCTCAATCCCTTCATTTCGCCGGTCGAGCCATCCGAATCCATAATACGGAATTCCGTGCTGCCGAATCTGATTCTATCCCCGGTGTTAAGTATAATCTTTTGGGTGACCGGTTTTTCGTTGACATAGGTCCCGTTATGCGAACCAAGGTCGCTTACGGTCGTTTCGTTGCCGTTTTCTTTGACGACAATTTCGGCATGCTGTCTGGAAACAGACATGTGCGGGATACAGAAATCACAGCCGGTCCTGCGGCCAACAATATAACTCCCCGGTTTCAGCAACCAGGAATAGAACCGCTCTTCATCGGCACCAACCAGTTTAAACATAGGAGAACTCGTTTACTAAATACTCTGTTCGATTTGAATACTTATTGATAATATATTGCAAAGACCCATCGGTCAATAAAATACTCTATACCGGCCCTCCTCCATCCCATGGGCGGTTAATACGATCCCGAATTATGCGAATTTAGACTGGTCAGCAATCCTCAATGTTATTAAATTGTAAAATCCTGTAACAAGGCATATATGGAGGCAAGCATGACTCGCAAATACGACACGGTTCTTTTCCTGATTATCTTATTTATCGGACTGATTACTTCTTTACCTGTTCACGCGGATGTTCTGCCTCCGATTTCCGGCCAGGCCTACGATTCGCTTCTGGCCGCTCAGGAATTGGGGCTTCAGAAAATGCTCGAAGAACAATTCCCCGAATCCGAGGGGTATCTGGTCACCGGACCGATCGACCCTCTCCTCGATATCATCCCGCACATCAAGCCGGCCTATGAAGCAGTCAGGGTAATTTCGCCGGATATGGGTTCGTATTTCGCTGCCATAGAAAAGACCGGAAAACTGAGTATCCCCCTCGGCCACGCCGGCTTCGACGGCCACCTTTATGAAATCGAATACAACGGGAAGCTCGATACCGCCCTGATTTTACCCCAGGGCCAAAACCGCTTTCTCATCTGGCTGAAAAGAGTGACCCTGATGGGATGGAATGCCCTGGCCTCACCAAAATTGATACGGTATGCCAATACCATGATGCTTTATTTCTCTCAAATCGACATCGGCAATTACTCTTATAAAATGCGCGACATCTCGGAATTCGTCATGCCCGACAAACTCGCCTTGTATGCTGCAGACAACGATTCTTCCAGCCATTACAATCCCGATTATTTGACGGCATTTGAATCCTTTCGCGGAATCAATATCAAAGGCCTCGCGAATGGAGTAGATTCCATAGTTCTGGACTCAGCCGCCTCGCTCCGGATGATTGATAATGCCCCGAAAGAAGCCTGGCAGAATCAGTACCAACCGTTATTCCAGGTGGAATACCGCGATTTTCTGGAAAGCGGCGGAGACTTCGTTTCGTTCAAAACTCTTACTCCGGATAACTTCTCCGATCTTCCCGACGGTAACTACTTTTTCGCCATTAATGTATCAGGCAAAATCCGGTATGTCTGGAAAATGTCGGACTCCGATATTGCCAATATAGAAAAGGCCACGGGAATAAAGCCGGCCGTACCCAACGAAACTATGCTGTTCCCCGGAGAGCCACTGTTATGCACGGGAACATTTCGTATCGACAGCGAATATCCGAACAAGCTGGCCGAAATCACCGTAGATTCTCCGCACTTTTTCCTCTTTAAAATCGATGGAGAAGCGCCTGAAGAAACCTCGGCCCGAACCGACCATTATTTGACTTCGGTCGGCCATCTTATAAATGCTCTGTATAAAATGGGGATATCGACAGACAAGACGGTGCTGAAGAAATTCTAAGGCTTGTTCAATATCCTGCCAATTCTGAACTTCCGCCTGGAATTCAGCTAAGATTAATCGAATATCTTTCCGCTCACCCGGTAAATGGGGAAATTGCGGAGCCAAAGGCCTACCGCAAAAAACCCTTTTAAAGGAGGGATTTCGATGGTCACCAATATCTTAGGGAACCGGCAATTTCACTCTGCCCCGCTATTGGCGGAAATTCCCATTCCTAATGTTAATGTCTTATAACTCCTTAAATTTAGGGAGTTTTTGACGAATAATAGGGCAATGGCCCGATAATAAGAAAATCAGATAAATTTTAGGGAGAATGTCATGGGCGTTTTAATGGAAATTATCGAGTGGATCGACCCCACCGGCGATGAAATGATTTACCGGATCCCGCAGCAGGGATCGGCCGATTTCAAAATGGGCGCGCAGTTGATCGTGCGCGACAGCCAGATTGCGGTCTTTTTCAAGAGCGGTCACGCCGCCGATTCGTTCACTACCGGACGGCACACCGTCACCACCTACAACATCCCGATTCTAACCAGAATGCTGTCGCTCCCCTGGGGTTTCCAATCCCCCTTCAGAGCCGAGGTGTACTTTGCCAACCTGAAGACCTTCACCGACCTGAAATGGGGAACCAAACACCCGGTCACCTTCAAAGACAGCAAACTCGGCCTGATCCGCCTGCGCGGACACGGCGCGTTCACCTTCCGTATTACCGAACCGATTCTCTTCCTGAACACGATCGTCGGGCGTCAGGCCAGGTACACCACTCAGGATATCCAGAGTTACCTGCGCGATGTCATCGTCGCCCGAATGAACGACCTGCTCGGTGAAAAGCTCGATACCATTCTCGATCTCCCCGCCACCTACACCGAACTCGCGGAAGAATTCAAGAATATCGTTCAGACCGAATTCACCAAGTACGGCCTGGAACTAGTCGATTTCTATATCGCTTCTATCACCCCGCCTGACGAAGTCTCAAAGATGATCGACCAGCGATCGGGTTTGGAAGCGGTCGGCGATCTCGACAAATTCCTCAAATTCGAAATGGCCAAGGGGCTCGGTATGCCCGGCGGGGCCTCAGCCACCGGAGCGTCCATGGGGATGGGTGCCGGTGTCGGTCTGATGGTCCCCGGTATGCTTCAGAAAGTATTCTCCCCGGAACAGCGCGACTTGAAACGGGAATCGGTCGTAACCGTAACCTGCCCCAAATGCCACGCCGACACGCCGGAACAATCCCGCTTCTGTTACCGTTGCGGGTCTCCGATGGTGGCTCAAAATAGCTGCCCCAACTGCCAGGGAGAACTGCCGACCGAGGCCAATTTCTGCTACCACTGCGGCTACAAACTCGATACCAAACCGGTCTGCCCGCACTGCCGGAACGAAGTCATCCCCGGCTCGAAATTCTGCGGTTCCTGCGGCAAACCTTTGAACGACGGCAATGCAGCTTCAGACGAAACCGAACCCCTCAGCTAATAAAGGGGGGTTCTCCATCGGAGTGACCTGCCCCGGATGCGGCGGCCGGTTATCGCTCGAGGAAGATTTCTTCGTCCTGACCTGCACCAGTTGCGGGTCGGTGCTGAGGATAAATATGCCGGAAATCCCTCCGGCATTCCTCGCCCAGCCGAAGATATCCAATCGGGAAGCCCGCGTTACCGCCGACCGGCATTTAAGGAAGGCCGGACTCCCGCTGACCGAATCCGGGGTCTCGATCAAGGGAGTGTACTATCCATACTGGAAGGCGGACGGCGTTTTACTGCGCGTCCGCAACCAGATTATCGAACGGTACATCCACGCCGACCAGGAATCGGAAAAGGAAATAAAATACGAGCAGCCTTTCAAAGATATTCGACTCAGCCCTCATTCGGTAACGATCCTGGCCTGCCCGGAACACGAATTAATCCCGCATACCCTCGGGATGCGGACCGACTATATTCAACTCCTTCCGTACTCCGATGATAATATTCCGGATGAGTTTACTTCCCGGCCGGTTCAACGGACTCGAGAGCAGGTCCTTCACGATATCCAAAAAGGAGTCGATGGACTTGACGCCATCAGCCCGGCGGCCTTCGGAAAAAATCTGACCAAGCTCTTCCGCCCGAATTTCACGCTGATCTTCTTCCCCTTCTATCTGGTGGAATCGATCGCCGGCGATAAAAACCGGATTCTCCTCGTCGACGGGATCTCAAACCGAGTGGTTGGTTTTGACGGCGATTTCGAGGCCGATTCTCTGTTCGGAACCGATTCCTTCCGCCCGGTCGATTTCGGCCAGCTGGAAGTCGAATTACACCGTTGCCGCAACTGCGGAGTGGATCTGCCGGACCGGCAATCCTATGTCTATATCTGCTCCAACTGCAACGTGCTCAATACCCTGGCCAATAATAACCTGTTGGCTGACGAAATCCTGACCACGAAAAATCATGAGCAATCCAAAGATGAAATGATCCCGTTCTGGTCGTTTAAAATCCCCGAAACCGACAGTAATGCCCTGCGAAACCTGTTCGGAGGGCTCTACCGATCCGACCGCCTGGTCATCCCGGCGGTAAAGGTCCGGAACTTTGAGGCCATTTACAAGCTGTCTAAAAGGATTTCCGCGGCTTCGGTCCGCTTTGAACTGGAACCGGCCGACCGCTTCAGCCCCAAATTTCAACCGGTTTCCCTTTCCATGACCGAAGCTCTGACCATGGCGGAAATTATCATCTTTCGGGCCCAGATAGCTAAAAACGACCTGGTTACCCCGAATGATATCGCTTTTAACCCCCTTGATGTCTCGTTGGTCTATATCCCCTTCCAGCCGCAAAGCTATTACTTTGTGGATTCGATACTTGGCGCGGTAACCTTCGAAAAAGCCCTCCTGGCCTGATTAATCTTTACAAAGATGTAAGATTTAATTACCCCTAAATAGGTTATTTTCAGCCATTTTATCCCCTAAAAACCCCTTTGCTTACAGCAATTTGTGTTGACAATTCAAACAGATTTTATTTATTACTACTGAAAAGTTTGTTATTTATTTCACAAACTTTGCCGAAAGACGTAATATAGGCTGGAAGGCCTGAATCGGGCAGGAAAGGCTTGGGCATAAATGCCTGAAGACCGAAAAAGAGCACAAGGTTCGAAAAAAAGGGGCGCTGACCATGTATGAATTCTCAAGCGGTCCGTTAACCTGGGCAGCTTTCGCAGTTTTCTTCGCCGGCATCGTGTTCCGCATTATCAGAGCGGTCCGGGAAAATAAGAAGGAAGGATTTGCCGGAATTATCCCGGGGACCAGGATGAGTCTCCCTGAATTCTTGAAAAACTTCGCTACGCTTAGTATAAAAAATCTCAAAAGGCATCCCTTCTTCACTCTCTATTCAATACTCTTCTATATCGGGTTGATCTTAACCCCCATTTTCGCCTACGGACACATCGCAGTATGGGATGAAGCGCATTCGATTCACTGGTGGAGTTTCCCCGATTATATCACCAAAATCTGTACCTTCCTGGTCCTGATTACCCTGATAATATTCGCTCTTCAGAGAATCGCGGATCAAGTCCTGAGAAGGCTGACTTTCTGGTCCGATTACACTCTATTGTTCCTGACCTTCATTCCCTTTATTACCGGCCCCCTGGCCTTCTATCATGTTTTCGACTATCATATTACAATAATAGTGCATATCTGGTCCGGTGCTCTCTGGCTGATGGTCCTTCCGTTAACCCGGGTAATGCACGTCTTCTTCCTCCCCTTTTCCTGGAAATATCTCCGCGGCGATGTCCGGTATGCCGAGGAAACCGTGCATGAATAAATTATTACGCAAAATAATGGGGTTATTACCTGCCGGGCTCTTATTGCTGTTTGCTTTAAACGGCTGCAGCGAAAGCACGGCGGTCCAAAAATCCACCCGGGCCGATCTGATTAACCTCGTCGAAACGGCGCATATATCGAACCCGACCCGCAACGCGGTGAAATTTCCTCATGATATCCATGTCGAATTCGCCTCGAAAAACGGCGAAGAATGCCGCACCTGTCACGAATACAACGATCACGGCGACCTGGTTTATACTTTCAAGCGAAGCACCCCGATGTCCGAAGATGAACTGGTAAAGCATTATCATGACCGGTGCCAGGCCTGTCACACCGAAGCCAATGCTTTCGGGGAATATAAGGCTCCTCTCCTGTGCGGGAGCTGCCATGCTGAACCGCGAAGATATGAATCGAACTGGACTCCGATCGGTTTCGATAAATCCCTGCATTATCTCCACACCATGGTCACCGACGACGACTGCGCCAGCTGTCATCATGTGTACGACAGTGTCGCCGGAGAGCTGGTGTACATTGAGGGAGAAGAAAGCTCCTGTATAATTTGCCATAAGAGCACCGCCCAGAACGGCACCCCCTCGATTAAATCCGCTTCGCACCGCGCCTGTATCACCTGCCATTCCGAAAACAGCTGCAGCGATTGTCATGATCCCATTCGCCAGGCGAAGATAGAAAAAATGGATGACACTCCTCGTCTTGAACGGGGACAACCTGATTTCGCCCTCCTGTCGGCCGGAGACCGCGATCTGCGCCGAAGCAAACTGGGAACCGTCCCGTTTTCCCATATAGAGCATGAAGAAGCCCTCGGGACCTGCCGCACCTGTCACCACGAAGGCTTCGAACCCTGTCAAAACTGCCATACCCCGGGCGGATCCAAACTCGCTCAAGGAGTAACCCTGCAGCAGGCGATGCATGCCATGAACTCCCCGCACAGCTGTGTCGGATGTCACGACCGCGAAAAGTCCGAACCCGGATGCTCCGGCTGCCACGGCCTGATGGAGCAGGGAAGGCTCTCCGAACATTCCTGCACCATCTGCCACAACGGACCGAAACCGTCCGAGCTGAATGCCGTCAAGGGGCGGTTCACTTCGTTCGATCAATTCCGCGCCGACACGAATAAAACCAGGCTGTCATTCGCAGCGAAAGAAATCCCTGAAATTGTCGAAGTTTCGGCGCTTCAGGATAGATATCAGCCGGTCAAATTCCCGCACAAGCGGATAGTCGATACTCTGATGGCGATTATATCCGGCAGCAGAATCGCCACGTATTTTCACGGTGACGAAGACGTCGTCTGCCAGGGATGCCACCACCAGAGCCCGATCGGAGAAAGCCCTCCGCTCTGCGAAAACTGCCACGGCGAACCCTTCAATCCCAACACCAAAAACAAGCCGGGATTGCTGGGCGCTTATCATCGCCAATGTACCGGGTGCCATGAAAAGATGAACGTTCTCGGCCGAGGAAACGACTGCACCGTTTGCCACGAAGATAAAGGGATGCAGGCCGATGCCGGTACAAGTGTCGAAAGACCGAAGGAGAAATAGGGTATGGGTATAACAAGACGTAGTTTTCTGGGATGGCTGACCGGTGCAGCGGGTGTGGCTACAGGCGCCAAAACCGTGGAAGCGGCACATGGACATTTCAACGGATACCCCGACAGCTACGCAATCCTGCACGACACCACCCTTTGTATTGGCTGTCGTTCCTGCGAAGCGGCCTGCAACACCGTCAATAATCTCCCTAAACCGGAAAAATCCTTTAAAGATTTAACCGTTCTTGATGAAAAACGGCGAACCACCCCCCATGCTTTTACCGTGGTGAACAAATATACCGACCCGCACACCGGGAAAATCACCTATCGCAAGGACCAGTGCAATCATTGCCAAGAACCGGCCTGCGCCTCGGCTTGCTTCGTCGGAGCATTCAAGAAAACTCCGGAAGGATCGGTGCAGTATGACGCCTCCGTGTGCGTGGGATGCCGCTACTGTCAGATCGCCTGTCCTTTCAATATTCCGACTTTCGATTTCGACGACGCTTTCACCCCCAAGATAACAAAATGCACCATGTGCCAGCCTCGTATCGAAAAGGGACAGCTGCCCGGCTGTGTCGAGGCCTGCCCGATGGAAGCGCTGACTTTCGGAAAACGTTCCGACCTGGTAGAAATCGCCCGGGAACGAATCAGAAAATATCCGCAAAGATACATCGACCATATTTACGGCATGGATGAAATGGGGGGCACTAACTGGCTGTACATCACCGAAACCCCGTTCGAACAGGTCGGGATGCGCACCGACCTCGGCGTCACCCCGGCCCCGGAATTCACTTCCGGAGCCCTTTCCATCGTCCCGATGATTATCGGGCTCTGGCCGGTCCTTTTGGGAGGGCTGTACGTCATCAACAAACGGCGGGATGAAATTGACGAGCATGAAAAGGAAGAGGCCGTGAAAACGGCTATTGAAAATGCCAACAACGGCGGAAAGGAGGGCCGGCATGACCGATAGAATTGCTGCACTCAAGAGCCGGCCCCTTTTAACGCCGTTCAATATATTCGCTGCGATTATCCTTGTAATCGGAGCATTCCTGACCTTCAAAAGATTCACCCAGGGAATCGGAGCTGTTTCCAACCTGACCGACACCCATCCCTGGGGAATCTGGATCGGGTTCGACCTCCTCACCGGGGTCGCTCTGGCGGCCGGAGGATACGTCACTTCGGCGGCGGTTCATATTTTCGGAAAAAAAGAATACCATTCGGCGATCCGGCCGGCTATCCTGACCGGTTTCCTGGGTTATTCGCTGGTGGTTTTCGCTCTTCTGTACGACGTCGGGCGTCCCTGGAAACTCCCCTATCCGTTCCTGGTCAGTCAGGGAGTAACTTCGGTAATGTTCGAGGTCGGAGCCTGCGTGATGCTCTATTTAACGGTGCTATTCCTGGAATTTTCGCCTGCGGCGCTGGAATGGCTGGGACTATCTAAAATTCGCAAAACGGTCGTAAGGCTGACCATGCTTTTAACCATTCTGGGAGTGATTCTCTCGACCCTGCATCAGTCTTCCTTGGGGGCATTGTTCCTTCTGGCCCCTTCGAAGCTGCACCCTCTGTGGTACTCACCGTATCTGCCGATTTTCTTCTTTGTCTCGTCGATTGCCGCCGGACTTTCGATGGTGATTTTCGAAAGTACCATGGCACATAAGAAATTCGAAATATACATGGATGACCGACATAAGCAGGAATATAACCCGGTAGCGTTCGGTTTCGGAAGAGCCGCCGCCCTGGTCCTGGCCGCTTATTTCGCCTGCAAGGTGTTCGGCATCGCGCTCGACAATAACTGGAGGTTTCTCTTTACGGGTTGGGGAGCCTGGTTCCTGTTCGAATTATCCGGGTTCGTGCTTCTCCCCTGCTTCATGTATTCCATTGGAGTTCGCGATCGCAACCCCAAAGTAATCCGGGCGGCTTCGGTCATAACGGTTTTGGGAATCATGCTTAACCGGCTCAATGTCTCGGTTATCGCATTTAATTATCACGTCCCGGCCGATGAACGATATTTCCCCAGTATTATGGAAATCGGAATAACCCTCTTTATCATCACCATCGGGATTCTGGTTTATCGTTTTATCGTGACCCGGATGCCGGTTTTATACAAACACCCGGATTACGAGGATGTCCATTAGGAGAGGATGCAGTTATGGAAGGCATACATACTTTACAGGAATTCATGTTTCAGACCAAGGGGATTATATATATCCTCGCGGTAGGTTATCTCCTCGGATTTGTCTGGTTCTGGCGATTTTTAAAAATGGACAAAAAGCGGGAGCAGTAAGAATAATCGGACCTCCTTGTTGTTAAGACAGACCGGGCGCGGGTTTTTACCCCGCCCGGTTTTTTGCGGGGGGTATATTCATCCCTGCGCCTCGCGGAAAATTCTTCATCCCCGCATTAAAGTTAGTCGATTTTATCCGATAATAGTTTTAGGATGAAACAGTGTTTCGAAAACAGACACTGTCCGGGGGTAATAAAACCGACGATAAAGGATTATCGTCGTCCCATGCACGGACATACAGCCGGTATGTTACAATGCCTTAAAAATACCGGAAATAAAAGTATTACAAAAACCGAAAGAGCCGTTCCGCAAAAAACGGCTCTTTTCTTTTATGGGAAAATATGAAAAAGGGCAGGCTAAAAACAGAACGAATCCGAAAACCGGATTCCGAGCCGTCGCGGAACCATAGGCTCGAAATCGTAATTCGGACCGGATTAATATCTCTGGCTGCATTAATCGTATTCATCACGCTGCTTAAAATCGTCTCTGTATCAATTGAAATTCCCGAATTAACGCGGATTATCGTTTCCTGCCTCTTTTTCGGATCGACTTTTGGCCTTAGCTACCATGCCGAAATTCGGAGGATTCGAAAAACGATGGCGGAGGCAAAAAGCCTATCCGACATGGCCTGCCGAACCTGCAGTCTCGATACCGCGATACAGAATGTTTTCGATATCGTTATAGCGATTGACAGCGAAAGGCGAATAACTCTTTTAAACCGTGCCGCCGAAACTGCCACCGGCTGGACACTGGCCTGCGCTAAGGGCCGTCCTCTCGAAGAAATCCTTCGCCTTGAAGCACTGCACGATAATCGCAAACTCTCCCTGTCGACCAATGCTGCAGGGAGGAAATTGAAAATCGTTTCATCAACCGGAAAAATCAGCCGCGTCGAAGAATCGTGTACGAACCTGGTCGGACCTGACGGAGGACCCGCCGGCACGGTCTTCATTTATCACGATATCACCGACATCATTCGAAGCCTGGAGCTCGAAGATTTCGGCAAGATCGGAACCATCCAATACACCATCGATGGGTCTATTAAGACCATTAACTCCGCTTGCCTGACCATATTCGAATTGAATGACGCCTTTACATCCCCATCGGAAGTTATCGGCCGCAGGCTCTCCGACCTGGTTCTATACAGCAGTTCCTATCGCCAGGTTCAGCGGGATATTCTCCGACATGAATTCCTTCACGATTATGAATATTCCATCATCACCCTGATGGGCAATGTCCGCTGGCTGCGGCAGGATTCGAGTATCGCCATAGACAGCACTACCGGAGAGAAAATTGTAAAGGTCATCATTCGCGACATCACCGACCGCCGGACCGCCGAACTGACCTTGGCGGAAAAAAGCCTCTATCTCGAAAGTATTCTCTCCTCCGAACAAAGCGCCGCGGTCATCGCCACCGACCGGATCTTCCGGATTAAATATATCAGCCGGGCCGCCGCCGATATCTTTCAATGCGACCGAATCGGTTCCGTAGGAAAAAGTATTGCGGAATTGCACCACCGGGATAAAGTGGATCCTACCGCACTCGATAAGGCCATGGAGGCAATCAAATCCGGAGGGACTTATACCTATCATGCCACGCGCAAAATCGATGGCAATGATATTCCGGTCGAAGCTTTGGTCAGCGGTATAATTGGAGATAATATTCAGCCGGTCGGCTACCTTATAACGCTGAAAGTCTCGGCGCAGCAAAAACCGGAACAGCACGTATACTCGGAATCCCGCCGGTCTCTGCAATTTACCCGCGGCGCGTCGCCGACATTCAATTACGATTCCTCTCGCCTGACCCCACGGCTCGAAGAACTGGCCGTTTCGAGCGAAGTCGGCAAAAAATAACCGGCGAATGATTTCCACCCGCCGGCAATTTAACTCAATAGCAAAATCTTTTAAACGACCGGACTCTGCATGAAAGCCTTTGCTTTCATCTTGTCGCACGAGAATATCGTCTCTTTCATTTTCTTCTGACGCTCGCCGTTCAACAGTTTGGCTGATAGTCCGTTGAACTTCGCCTCCAGGTCCTCCATGGTCATCGGTTCGCGGGGATCCCCCTTGGGATATTCCAGGTATTCCGAATATTCCTTCCCGTTCCTGGTCCTTACTACTACTTTCGACGGCTGCTTGGCCGGGAACATTTTTTCGAATTCCTGAGACGCCTCTCCCTTGATTTTATCGATAACGCCCCAGATACGCGGGTCCTTCAGCTTTTCATCCGAGAACGACTGCGTCGAAATCTGATGATCGACAATCGCCGCTGCCAGGCAGTACGGAAGTGAATGATCGGCCGTCTCGCGGGATTTCGGACGGTACTTATGGGGATCGAACAGAATATCGCAGGCCCGCGCAATGGTCGTCACCACCACTTCTTCAATCTGGTCATGCTGGATATTGTTCTCCCTGACCACCTTAAGCAGCGCCGACAGGTGCGTATGGGTCAGGGCTTCGGTCGGGAACGCTTTCATGCTGCATTCGAGAATCTTGAACTTTTTCCCCAAATCTCCCAGCAGCTTGTTTTGATCCCACTTCGGGCCGAACACATCCATGAATCCCTCTTTGCCCTCGAATACCGCAGTTGTCCCGCTGTATCCTTTCTTGGCCATCAGGGCCGCGAATACTCCGGTCTGCACCGCCATGGGATCGACGGTGTTCTTCATCATGGTCAACTGCCCGGCCGTCGGACACCCGATAGTATGATTGTGACAGCCGTTGATCCCGATAGCATTGGTCATCTGCTCAACATTCAAACCGAGG